>ERZ1034984.16-NODE-16-length-181399-cov-19.794617_pt1 | contig 181399 bp, 143 predicted proteins | sample MGYA00520589_ERZ1034984 | MGnify/ENA primary metagenome ERZ1034984 (study PRJEB33766, sample SAMN09781790) | gut metagenome | biome: gut microbiome | host: Homo sapiens | place: Madagascar | study: EMG produced TPA metagenomics assembly of the PRJNA485056 data... | reverse complement strand
GCGAAGTGTCGAAAACCTACTCAGCGATGTGTCGAGTTTTATCGTAGCGAATACACCTGTATCGCCAGCTTGGGATTGACATCGGGTTCGAAACGTACGATCAGATGTACTCAGGTGTTCCCGTGTGGTCGCTGTCTGATGCAAAGCCGGGTGATTTGGTGCTGATGTACGACAACGGGTGGCCCAATTACGTTCCGGGCTTGTTTGAGCATGTGGTGCTCTATGCTGGCAACGGCATGATTTACGAAGAGCCTACATTCGGTGGTCAATGCCAGTATGTGTCGATTTGGTCCAAGGGTATGGGTAACATCAGGATTCGGCGCATTCTAGCTGATTAAAACCGATTCAAACGAACGGGGCTGCCCATGCTGGGCAGCCCCTTCTGCGTGTTTGAATCGTTGGGCGTTATTTGCCTTCGCGCCGATTCCTCTTTACGAGATAATTCTTAGTTGCAAAGAACGTGTTAACAACTCCGGTGTTTTTCAGATTATAAACGCCTTGTCCAATCAAGCCCATCATGTGCGGTAGGGGATTAATCTTCGGGCAGGGGATGCCTCTCAAATCCGCATAAAGGCGCTTCATGCCCGGCGACACCTCATCATCGGTAAACACCAGGTTTGCATCCATGCGATCGAACATGTGCTTTGCGGCCGCGCGAACGTCTTCGTGGGTCAAGTCGACCTCTTCGATGATGCCGGACAGGTAGGTGAATCCGCGGCTGTTGTGAGCTCGCAGAATGCGTTCGTCGGTGATGTTCAACCGCTCGAGAACATCCATCATATCGTTCCAACGCTCAAGTGGCAGCAAGGTGTTCGTATGGGCGAAGTTCTTCGATTTTTCCGGTGTTTCCTCGCGATAGCAGTAATATGCGGTGTCGAAGTAGCCGATACGGTCTGTTTGACACAGCGTTTCAACCAGGAATGGATTGTCGGCCCAGCCGGCACCAGGGATCTCTTTAAAGCGAATGCCATGATTATCCAAGAATGATTTGCGATAGATGGCAGACCAGATAGACGGATGATGGCATAGCAGGTGCGCTGCGTCCGCGATCGCAAACGGCTGGTGCTCGGGATGGATGCGGTTTTTGTAGCTGCAGTTCAATTTCTTCTGGCCTTTGGTATCCGGCATCCAGATTCGCCAATACGGTGTTTTCACGATGTCAAGCGGCGTGCCTGCTTGAGCAAAACTCTCTTCAAAGGCAAGCATGTCGGAATACATGCCGAGCTCGATCCAGTCATCAGGCTCCACAATGGAAATCCAGGTGCCCGTAGCCTCGGTTAGGCCTCGGTTGCACGTAGCTCCATATCCTTGGTTCTGCTTATCGATGATTTTGATGCGGTTGTCGTTGGCGGCATAGCGCTGCATGATGGAAAGGGAATTATCGGTGCTGCCGTCGTTGAGCAAGATGATTTCCAGGTCATTGTGCTTTTGCCCGACGATGCTGTCTAGGCATTGCTCCAGATAGGGGCCTGCGTTGTAAATCGGCACGATTATCGATACAAGCGATTCGCTCATGTTCGTCCTTTGGTTGATCTGGCGCCTATGCTGTAAGCTGCGCCGTTATTTTGCCAAACTGTTCAAATCATAACGTAAAATAGTTTGATATTGCTAAATACCATAAGGAAGGTGCCTCCTATGTGGGGTTTGTTTTTTCTGACGTCTGCCATAGTCGCGATATCGCTGTTCGGTCCGGGATTTCTTGTGCTGCGTGGGTTTGGTGTGTCGCGTTGCCTTGCGTTTTCGCTGGCTCCGCTTTTGGGCGTGTCCGCATACGTACTGGTTGGTTTGGCATACGAGAAACTCGGTGTTCGGTCTTGCTGGGCGTCGCAGACTGGTCTGCTGGTTGCTCTAGCTGCAATCATCTTTGTGATTCTGCGTTTCGGGCTCAAACGAAAGCGCCCCGTCTCATTTTCCCTGTCGGATCATGGGGCGGTGCTTGGCGGCAGGCTATCGTTTGATAGTACATGCCTTCTTGGCTACATTGCGTTTGCGTGCGTGTTTGCTGGCGGTTTGTTCGTCTGGTATTTAGGGTCTCCTGATTCATACGCACAACAATTCGACAACATCAGTCATCTTGGAACTGTTCAGAGCTTTGTTAACTCTGGGGTTTGGTCGCCGTTTGCTTCATCGTTGTATTCGTCAGCTAGCGATGCTGCCATTAATCCTTTGCCGGGTGGTGGTTTTTATCCGACCGCATGGTATTCAATTGCTGCATTAGCGGTCACTTCTATGGGGGTCACAACTGCTTTTGCGGACAACGTTGCAAACTTCGTCTTTGTGGCACTCGTCCTTCCTGCTGGTTCGTTTGCTTTTATGCGTGTGCTGTTCGATGATCGAAAGGCCGCCATTCCTTTTGGTGCATTCTGCACGCTGCTGTTTGCAGGGTTTCCCTGGATGATTATCTTCTTCGGGCCTCTTTATCCGAACATGTCGGCGTTTTGCCTTGTTCCTGCCGCCGCGGCTACTTTTTTGCTGATGTTTCAGTCCGGTTGTTCTTGTAAACAACGCGTAGGTCTTGCCGTTGTCTTCGTCTTTGCATTGATGTCGCTGGCTTTGGCTCAGCCGAATGCTGTGTTCACGCTTGCCGTGTTGCTTGCTCCCTTCTGCATTTGGCAAGCATCGCGTATTCCGCTGTCGATGAAGTGCAAGGGGAAATCCTGCGCTGTTATGCGTATCTTGTTCGGTGCAATTGCCCTTGCCGTCATTTATGCAATCTGGATGGCATGCTATAACGCCCCGTTCTTGGCTTCGGTTGTTCAGCATACCTGGCTTCCCTATGCAGATAGGTTGGAAGCTTTTGAAGATGCCTTGGTCGTAGGGTTCATGGCCGAAGGGTCTCAGATCGTTTTGGCTGGACTCATCATTGTCGGGGCCACTTGGACGCTCTGGCGCCGTAGATATCTTTGGCTGTCGTTTTCGTATGCGTTTGCGTGCTTGATTTTTGTGGTGAACGGATACTCCGATGGCCCGTTGAAGCACATATTTGGTGGCTTTTGGTATACCGATCCGTGGCGCTGCGGTGCTATGGCGTCGTTGATTGGTATCTTTTTAGCGGCAATGGGTCTGTATACATGCTGGCGAGGGATTACCATGCTTGTTGAGAAAGTGAGAAAAGCTACGGTCTCGCTTCCGGCATCAACGGCTATTGCTGCTTGCCTTGCGTTGTTTACGGTGTTGGGTTCGACGTTTCCGGGAATTCCTGCTCCAGGGTCGCAGACTGGAGCCATTGCGTTTAGATCGGTGCTGAGTGGTCTGCATACTGGGGCGTCGGTTGCTTCTGTATATGATGATGCCGAGCAGGCATTTGTCCAGGAAGTCAAGCATGCGGTGCCGTCTGATGCCCTGATTATCAACGTTCCTGATGATGGGTCGGCTTTTGCGTTCGCTGCGGATGGCCTGCGAACCTATTTCAGGCATACGCGCGACTATGACGTCCCCAGGGAAACGACGGAGAGTCGAATCATCCGTGATAATCTTTGCGATATTGCCACCAGGGAAGACGTTCGAAAAGCGGTGTCCGCAATCGATGGGCAATATGTCTTGCAGCTTGACCAAGGGGAACCTTACGTTGTGAGCCCTCATTTGTTCACCTATGGAGAGGGAGAGCAGTGGCGGGGCATTGACTCTATACGTGATGACACCCCTGGTTTCGAGGTTGTTCTTGCAGAGGGCGATATGCGTTTATACAAGATAACTGCGCTGGAGGGTTAGCGTTTACCCTCCATTGGGCGGGTTCGACTTGACGTCAAGGCGTTGGGGAGCTTTGATTTCCTAACGCCTTTTCTATCCTGTGCGGCCTTGCATGCCGTTAATGTCAGCTCTGCGGTTCGGTTCCAAGAACAGATCTCTCGGACCCGTTTGCCCACTGCTGCACCTTGTTCTTTGAGCATTTCGCGGTTGTTGCTCGCGTTTTGCAATGCGTCTGCAATGCTATTGGGCTCCATGTCGCTGATGATGGTGCCGTAGCTTGCGTTGGGGATAAGCTCGTCTGTGCCGCCTACGTTTGTGACTATCGCTGGCGTTCCGCATGCTGCCGTCTCGAGCAATGTGGTCGCAAAGCCCTCTGACCGTGACGGGAGGCAATACGAATCCGCTTGTGTGAACAATGCTGCAAGATCTGCTCGGTCAAGTTTGCCAAGCAGATGAACGTTGGGGGTATTCATTGCTGTTAGCTGGTCTTCGAGCGGACCTGCTCCCGCTATGGCTATCTGCACGTTAGCGTTACGCTGTTCAAGCATTTGCGCAGATTGGGCGAGCTGTAGCACTCCTTTTTCCGGAATCAGCCTGCCCGCCGATGCGACAAGCAACGCATCGGCGGGGATGCCCAGCTCTGCGCGAAAATCACGTTGGGATGCGTTGGCCACATATCGATCGGCATCGATTGCGTTGGGCAGTTCTCCTGCTGATGTGATGCCGAAATGGTTAAGCCAAGCGCTGGCCTTCTTTGATACCGCATAGCATGTTGGATGCTGCAGCTTATCTAGGGTGGTCATCGCGTGCTCGACCGCTTCGACGATTGCATTAGTTGCGCGGCCTCCCATTGCCAAGTGCGCTGATCCGTGCTCGATAAGCACAGGGGTGATGCCAAGCTTTTGCGCAAAAGAAAGGCCGGCAAGAGATAGCGGATAGAAGCGCGTATTTACCACTACGTAGTTCGGATGTGATTTGATTAAACGTTCCATGGCTGCGCGATATTCGGTGTTGAGCTTCGGTAACGGGTAGCGGCCACCAAGAACGTTAAGCGCGGGTAGGCGGATGATTTCTACATTGCCATCGCGTTCGTAGCTTTTCGCATTGTGAGTGTTCATGGTTGCTATGGTGACCTTGCAGCCTGCGTCGGCTAAAGCGCGCGCAAGGCTTTCCGTGTACATCTCCACTCCGCCCATGCTTGGAGCGTAAAGCGCGGAGAATATGCACAGCGAAGTATTTGTTGAGTTTGCGTCTTTATTGTTATAGCGAACCATTCGATGCCTTTGATTGACGGAGCGTTGTTTGCTTGGATAAGGATACCGTATTGCTCGATATTGCGGAGATTTCGCTCCGGGTGCGATAGAACTCCTCTCCATTCGGCAGCTGTTTATTAACACCGTGTCGTGTTTGACCGGTTAACGCTTGCGTGTGCCTTAGGTGCATGGGTCAATGGTGCGAAAATACGCGTGTGGTACACTATACGGTCGACCGCTAAGGAGCATTTATCAAGATGCCGCACCAGATGGGATACATGAAGGTTCATGGGACAAAACCGTATACTGGCCGTTATCCCGGCCTATAACGAGCAAGATAACATCGTGTCTACTATCGAGGACTTGCGCAAATGCGCACCTGACATCGACTACGTGGTCATTAACGATGGCTCAAAGGATCGAACGCTCGATATCTGCAAAGAACGTGGGTATAGCTACGTTAGCTTGCCGGTCAATTTGGGACTGGCCGGCGCGTTTCAGACAGGCATGCGCTATGCCTACGAGCATGATTACGATTACGCCATCCAGTTCGATGCTGACGGCCAGCATTCTGCCGCCTATATCGAAGAAATGGTCAAAGTTGCCCAGCGCGCTGAGGCCAATATCGTTATTGGTAGCCGTTTCGCTACTCAGAAGAAGCCTATATCGGCCCGCATGGCTGGCAGCGTGCTGATTAGCGCCATGATTTTTCTAACTACTCGCAAGCGCATTCAAGACCCTACGTCGGGAATGCGACTGTTCGATAAATCCATGATTCCCTTGTTTGCTAACGAGCTTGACTTCGGTCCTGAGCCCGACACCATCTCGCTTTTGATGCGATGGGGCTACAAGGTTGAGGAGATGCAGGTCGAAATGCGCGAGCGTGTTGCTGGCGAAAGTTACCTGAATTTCACGAAGTCCGTTGCGTACATGCTGCGTATGAGCATTTCGATTTTGCTGGTGCAGTGGTTTAGGAGGAAGAAGTGAGCCTGCTGTTTTCTGCGACCTTGCTTATTGGGGCTCTGCTGACGTTTAGTTTGATTCTGCGCAAGATCCGCAAGGCAGAAGTCACCATTGCCGATTCCACGTTTTGGTTCCTGTTCGCGCTCAGCTTGGTGCTTATGGGCGTGTTTCGTCAAATCCCGTTTTTCTTTGCCGATTTATTCAGCATTGAGAGTCCGGCGAACTTTGTGTTCGTTTATGTGATCGCCGTGCTGGTCATCCGTGAGTTTTACGCTACCGTCGAGGTGTCGCAGCTGCGCGCGAAAGTGCGTAACCTGGTGCAAAATCAAGCATTGACTGACGCGCAAGAGCGAGCGAATACCGCTCCTGACGCAAATAGCGCGAAGGAGGCGTAGCGTCTGTGGAACGCCTGACTATTGACGACATGAAATCCATCGAGCTTGAGATCATGGATGAGATAGACCGTGTATGCCAAGCGCATGGGGTGCAGTATTTCTTGGGTTATGGCAGCTTGCTCGGCGCCGTGCGCCATGGGGGGTTTATTCCATGGGACGACGACATGGACATTATCATGATGCGCGATCAGTACGAACTGCTTATGGCGAACTTCAACGAGTGGCGTACCACTGAGCGTTTCAAGCTGGTGTCGTATCGCGACAAGTCGTCCATTTATCAGTTTGCGAAGATTGTGGATACCACTACCGTTATTTACGAGAACTTCGTGGGTAAAAAAGCTGCTACAGGTGTGTGGGTTGATGTGTTTCCGCTAGAGCATTTTAGTGAACAACAGGGTCCTGCCCTGTTGAAGCAACATCAACGCACGGGACTGCTTCGGAGCTTTGCTGTAACCGATCCATCTGTTGGCACAAACGCGTTTGTGAAGTTGGTCAAACGTATCGTGTGCCCGTTTGCGAAAAACAAAGACCTGTATGAGTTGGCTGAGCGTCTTGACCGTATTGCGTTGCGCATGAACGCAGCGGATTCTGCATCAACCCTCGTCATCGATGTCTTAGGCGAAGGAAAGCTGGAGAAAATGTTCTCCAAGGATTTGCTCGAACCGATTCGCATTCCCTTCGAGGATCGCGAGTATTTTGCTCCGTCGGGTTTCGAGGAGTATCTTTCAATTCAGTATGGTGACTGGCGTACGCCGCCCGCGGAAAACGCGCGCCCCGTGCATGTGATGGAGGCCTATCGCTTATGAGCGAAGCATCTGCGCATCATTCGAAAGAAGGTGGCGCTCCCAAGCAACTGTCCGTGAAGGCGAACATGCTGTGGAACTCTGCTGGCTCCATGACGTATTTGGCATGTCAATGGCTTACCACCATTGTTGTGGTTCGCTTGTCATCGGGAGCGTTCGATAACGCTGGCTTGCTTTCGCTTGCAATGTCCGTGGTTGGTATTTTCGGCACATTTGCCAACTACAAGATGGGGACGTATCAAATTTCCGACATAAAGCGTGAAAACACGCTGGGCGAATATATGGGCTTCCGCTGCTTGACGCTTGCAGGGTCGTTTGCGGCGTGCATGGTTTATGCGTGGTTTACTTGTGCGGCGTATGCTTTGGCGACCGTAGCGCTGTTCTACGCATTTAAGGCGGTTGGCCTGCTTATTGACATCTTGCATGGCGAAGATCAGGTAAATCGTCGCATGGACTATATCGGCAAGTCGTTCATGCTGCAAGGCGTATCGACGCTTGCGGCTTTTGCTGTGGTATATGGGCTTACGCAAAATCTCAACCTTGCTATTGTTGCCATGCTGGTGGCGGTAACACTGGTGATGGTTCTATTCGATATTCCGCATTGCCGCCGTTTCGCACGCGTGACGGTAAACCTTTCGGCAAAGAAAGCGGCGTTTTTCCTGCGTACGTCTTTGCCGGCGGTGGTTGCCTCCGTGGCTGCTAGCGCCATATTTACCGTCCCAAAGCAGTATTTGGCTATGGTTTCGGGTGACGCTGCGTTGGGAATTTACGCATCTGTGGCCGCGCCGGCATTGGTTATCCAGATGGGCGCGCAGTATTTATACGGTCCGTTGCTGGACATTTTCCCACGCATGTTCTTCGAAGGTGACATCAAAGTTTTTTTGGCGCTGCTCCGCAAAACGGTACTAGGGATTATTGGGGTTACTGCTGCGTGTGCTATCGTGCTCGAATTTATTGGCGCTTGGGCGCTTGAGTTGTTGTTTGGCGAATGCATTGCACCGTATGTGTACCTGTTGCAGCCCATCATCCTGTCCACTGCGGCAACGGCATTTCTGTGGTTCTTTGGCGACTTACTTATTACGTTGCGTCGTTTCTGGGCGAATTTTGCCGGCAATGTGATGGCATTCGTTTCGGTAATCCCGTTAACGTTTGCATGCGTGAACGCATGGGATATGAATGGCGTGAGCTTTGCGGGTGCGGGTGCGTGTTTGCTTGGCGTGCTCGTGTTGCTGGGTTTTTTGGTGCATACGGTGCGGCGTGGGCCCGATCGACTTGCGCGCAGGAGCGCGACCGAGGGCGCTCGTGATGCAAATGGTTCTGTGGAGGTTGAGGCATGATTCGCGTTCTGCAGGTAATAGGCGTTATGGATCGCGGCGGTGCTGAAACCATGGTGATGAATCTGTACCGTGCCATGGATCGAAGTTCCATCCAGTTTGACTTTTTGGTGCACGAGCAACGTGACGGCGATTACGACGCCGAGATTCGTAAACTGGGCGGACGTTTCTTCCGCTTGCCGCGCTTCACGGGGTTTAACGAACATGCCTATCGAAAACAGTGCCGCGAGTTGTTTGCTGCGCATCCTGAGTGGACGGTGGTGCACGGACATATTGGCAGTTGCGCACCCATTTACTTAAGCGAAGCTAAACGAGCCGGCAAATATGCTATCGCGCACAGCCATGCGCAGAATTATGAGCCGGGTCTAAAGGGGATGGTCTTTAATCTGATTGCGCGTCCCGTTCGCCATATTGCCGATTTCTTTATTGGTTGCTCGCGCGAAGCGGGGCTTGACCGTTTTGGAGAGGGCGTTGTTGAAGGGGATTCATTCTCTGTTCTGGCAAACGGCATTGATGCTCAGCGCTATGCGTGTGATTCCTCGTCTCATGAGTTGGCAAAAGAGAAAATGGGGCTTGCTGGTAGGCCGGTGGTATGCCATGTCGGGCGTTTGATTCCAGTAAAGAACCACGAGTTCTTGTTCGATATGTTTGAGATTGTTCGCAGGCGCTACCCTCAAGCTGTTTTGGTGCTTGCGGGGCGAGGGGAGCTGGAGCGTTCTTTGAGGCAATCGGTTACAAGCCGTGGACTTGACGACGCGGTGCGCTTCTTGGGTGTTGTAGATGACATTCCTGCCGTCTTGCGGGCTGCGGATACTTTTGTGTTTCCCTCTATAAAAGAAGGGTTGGGCTTAGCGGCTATTGAAGCGCAGGCATCCGGGTTGCCTGTCCTCATGTCTGAGGGCGTTCCTGCGAGTGCACTCATGGGCGGGGATGCGCAGCGCATTGCTTTGGAAGCTGGTGCTGAGAAATGGGCTCAGGCATGTTTGCAGCAGCTTGGTATTGCATTGAAGAGCGAGCGCCATGATGGAGTTGAGCTGGTTCGCTCACATGGGTTCGATATCGCACAGACTTCGGCGTGGTTGGCTGATTTTTACAAAGGTGCAGCGCAGCTTGCGGTTCGCAAATAATCAAAGGAAAGTCAGGAAGACCGACATGCAATACGAGCAGGATATGTTGCGGCACTTGCAACTTGCTGAACTGGAGATTTTGAAGGACATCGATCGGGTGTGCCGTGAATATGACATTGCATACTGGCTAGACTCCGGTACCGTGCTCGGAGCTCGCCGCCATGGCGGCTTCATTCCTTGGGATGATGATATCGACCTAGGCATGCCACGCGATGACTACGAGCGTTTTCTTGAGGTTGCTCCTGCGGCCCTCGGGGAGCGATTTCGTGTAACTTGCTCCCGGTCGAATCCGCATCAAGCCGCTTTGTTTTCGAAAGTGATGCTTGTTGGCACACGTTTTGTAACCGATGAAACAGAAGAAGCCGGGTTTGACCAAGGCGTTTTCGTAGACATCTTCCCGTATGATGCTGTTTGCTCTGAGCCGAATGCGGCGAAGCGGCAGCGTAAGCGCTGCATGATGTGGCAGAGCCTCTCGTACTTATATCATTCCAAGCATATTGTAGTGCCGCACAAGGGTGCGCTTGGGGCGGCGGAAAAGGCTGCGTGTCGAATAGCGCACTACGTGGTACGTGCTGTCTTGTCCCCGGAGCGTATCAACCGCGGGTTTGACAAGGTCGCTATGATTGCGAAGGGTGACCCAAAATCCGAAATGCTGATGGCGTCTTCGTATGCGGCAATCGAGCCTTATCCGAAGAGTATGCTTATGCCTCCGAGCGTCATAGTGTTCGAGGGCAAGGAGTTTTTTGCTCCCGCGGATGTCGAGGGCTATTTGCGCACGCAGTATGGTCGAACTTGGAATCAGTTGCCGCCGGAGGATCAGCGTCGAAATCACGCTCCGAAGGAACTTGATTTGGGAACGGATTCGTAGGGCACTTTGTCACTCGGCGCGCTGCTCGCGTTCCGGGCCGTTTCGAGGGAAGTGAGCCTTCGGAGGCCTCATGTCGTGTGTATGGTGAGATTGGAAGAGGCGAAGAAGATGTTGAACTTTACCGTAGGGCCGGTTATGAGCCCTGATGAGGTACTTTACGTTGCGGGCCAGGATGCGCCGTATTTTCGCACCCCTGAGTTCTCGGATGTGGTCCTGCGGTGCGAGCGAGCTATGCTCGATTTGCTGCATGCCCCGGATGGCTCCCGCTGCGTCTTTCTGACTGCGTCGGGTACCGGCGCTATGGAGGCCGTCGTCATGGACGTCCTTAGGCCTGGCGAACATGTGGCTGTGGTGAACGGCGGCAGCTTCGGTCAGCGCTTCGTGGACCTTTGCAGCCTGCACGGCCATGAGGTTGACGAGGTGCGTCTTGATTTTGGTAAGCAAATCACGCGCGAGATGTTGGAATCCTGCGTGGGGGATGCGGTTACCGCGTTGCTCGTTAATATGCATGAGACATCTTCCGGCCTGTTGTACGACATGTCTCTGATTTCCGATTTCTGCAGGTCTCGCGGCATAACTCTGCTTATTGACGCTGTTAGCGCATTCATTGCCGACGAGCTTGACATGGAGCAGCTCAGCGCCGATGTGGTGCTTACGGGCTCTCAGAAGGGTCTTGCCTGCCATCCTGGTATGTCCATCGTGGCATTGTCCCCTGCGGCGCAGGAGCGAGTAGATTCCAACCCCGAGACCTGCAAGTATCTGAGTCTCAAGCAGGCTTTGGGCAATGCGAGCAGAGGGCAGACGCCTTGGACGCCTGCGGTTTCGATCATGCTTGAAATCGATGCCCGACTAAGGTCCATCTCGGAAGCCGGCATCGATGTGGAGCGCCGCGAGATAAACTCGCGTGCTTCTGCCGTGCGCGAAGCGCTTTCCTCGACGTCTTTACGATTGGTTGCGGAGAGTCCGTCAAATGCGGTAAGCGCTTTTTATTGCCCCGAGCACAATGCGAAGCTTATCGTTGATTGTGCTAAGTCGGATTACGACATGTGGCTGTGCCCGAACGGCGGGAAGCTAGCCGATGATGTATTTCGTATCGGGCATATCGGCTATATTACGGAAGAGCAAAACGCGAATCTCGTTCGCGCTTTGAAACAGATGTCCTCGGACGGCTTGTTCTAGGAGGCGGGATGCGCAAAGTCATCACCTACGGGACGTACGATCTTCTCCATTACGGTCATATCCGTCTATTGGAGCGGGCGAAGGCGTTGGGCGATTATCTTATCGTTGGCGTAACGGCTGATAGCTTTGACAAGGTGCGTGGAAAGATCAACGTGTCCCAGTCGCTGACGCAAAGAATTGAGAACGTTCGCAAAACGGGCCTTGCGGATGAGATTATCGTCGAGGAATACGAAGGTCAGAAGATTGACGACATCAAGCGGCTCGACGTTGACGTGTTTACCGTCGGCTCGGACTGGCGCGGCTACTTCGATTACCTTTCTGAGTTCTGCGAGGTTGTGTACTTGGACAGAACCCAGGGCGTCTCGAGCACGGAGCTGAGGTCCGATCGCGCGGCGCTTAGGCTGGGATTCATAGGCTGCGCGAAGGAAATGGTCAAGCAATCCGCAGAGGTGGGCTACATTAACGGCATGACGGTTAGCGGCGTCTTTGACCCCTACGGTGGCACTTCTCCCGAACTGCAAGCTTATAAGCGCATGGACGGCTACGATCAGCTGCTGGAGTCCTCGGATGCCGTGTTCGTTCTTTCTCACTCCAGGGATCATTTCAAGCACGTGAAGACGGCGCTTGAAGCGGGAAAACATGTCATATGCGAGTCGCCGGTTGCCTTGAGCGAGGCGGAGTGCGATGAGTTGTTTGCTCTTGCTGACGATAGGGGACTGGTATTTGCCGAGGCTTTGAAGACAGCGTATGCGACTGCGTATCACCGCATGCTCCTGATGGTTCAAAGCGGAAGAATCGGCCGCGTTGTTTCCGTTCAGTCGACGTGCACGAGTCTCGCCGACCTACAAAATGATGAGGATGCGTTGACGGAGAAGTGGTCGAGCGCCGATGCCTGGTTGCCGACGGCTTTGCTTCCCATCCTTCAGCTATTGGGGCATGAGACTAGGTCGCGTGTGATGACGAGGGCCGATTTCGGTTCGGCGCCGGGATACGACGCGTTCGGCAAGGTCGATTTCGTCTATGGTGGCGCTGCTGCTACGGCTATGTTCGGTAAAGGCGTGAAGGCCGAGGGGTCTCTTGTGGTTGCAGGGACCGAAGGGTATGTGTTTGTGCCGGCGCCTTGGTGGAAGACGGATTACTTCGAAATTCGCCGTGAGGATCAGACGCAAAACCGGAGGTTCTTCTATCAGCTTGATGGTGAGGGTATTCGCAACGAGCTTGCTTCCTTCGCCAGGGCCATTCAGACCGATCATGGCTATGCGTTCATTGAACGTGAAACGACCAGAGCCATAGCAGGCTTGGTTGGCAAGTTCGTTTCGTGTGGCGATGGGGTGCTGACGATCGATCCGGTTTCCTGATGATGAACAGGGGCCTTCCCGCGCGAGTTTGTGCTTGCTCGGGAAAGTCCCTGTGCTGTTGTTTTGCTTACGCTTTTGCGGGTTGGTGCGTGTGCTAGATGCGGTAGCGATGGTCGATTTCTTGCAGCTCGGCGAAGGAGTCGATTTCGCTGACGTCGTCGAATGTGCATTCCTCTATAGCTATCTGGTAATTGCTTCGACGGATGATGCAGGGGACATCGTCCCAGAAGCGCTGCTTGGTTTCCTCATCTGCTTCGAAGCATGCCGGCAGGTCGATGGCGAGCTGCGCGCCGTCCTCTTCGGTCCAGTAGCTGATGCCGTACATGTGGTGGCAATCATGTCCGCCTTTGTGCAAATCGGTGATGATGCCATCTTCAGTATCGAAGCACCAGTCGGGCGTTTCGCTTACCGGTACGCCCATGTAGCAGGACTGGTAGCGGTACTTTTTGATAAGCGCAGGGTTTCGCAGGTATAAATCGCTTTCGAATACGTAGGCGTTGCTGAAATGGTCTTTCGCAACGCATGCCGACGAGATGTTGTTCGTGCTGGCATAGATGGGGTTTTCAAGCAAGGTCACCATGGGATAGTCGCGCTTCAGCAGCTCAAAGCACTCTCGTTTGTATCCTGTGACGATATAAAACTCGGTAATATCTGCGGCGAGCAGCGCATTAAGCAGGGTTTCGATAATGCGTTGTCCGTTTACGTCCACCAGCGGCTTCGGCGTGTTGATGGTTATGGGCAGCATGCGGCTTCCGAATCCGCTTGCGAGCAGCACGGCGCGTTTGGCGCGATAAGGTTCAAGCGCCGCAAGGTCATCTGCCGTGGCGGTTCCTGCTTCGTACTTCGCTTCCAGTTCGCTGAATTGCTCAAATGTCAGTTTGCTCATAGATAGTCCCTTCAAGGATCGTTAGGCTCCCCAGAGGGGGGGCGGTGCCTGATGCGCTAGCTTTCCAGGCTTCGAACATGGTAACGCAGTTTCGGTTTGGGGATATGGGAAGCGTTCTTTCTTCCGATGTGGCAACCGGGGTGTGGGCTCCTAGTACAGTTGTTCCGCGGCTGAAGAGAACCGTTTCGCGGCTTTGTACCATATGTAGAGCCATTCTCCCATGGGATTGCCCATTGCTTCCTTGTACATTGCCCATACGTACCAATACCATCCGACCAGTCCGACCGCCCCGAGGCAGTGCCGCTTCTCGGTTTCCGTGGCTTCTCGGCCATAATACAGGGGCAGTAAATCGAGCGTCTGCTCTACGGTGTACCCTGAACCTTGCGCTACGAAATTGCCGATATCGCAGGCAGGGTCGCCCATGGCGGCATATTCCCAGTCGATGAGGCGTATTTCATCACCTCGCACAAGGAAATTGGGACCGTAGAAGTCGTTATGGCACAAAACAGGTTCGGAAACTTCCGACCTCATTTTGCGAGCAATTGAGCCGATGCGTGCTGTTAGCGAATCGAAGTCCTTCGGCAACGGGTAGCTCATGTTCTTGAGAATGGACGTTATCTTCACGCCCTCGTCGTAGAAGTCGAAGCTGTACGGCGATTTCTTTTCGCTTGTGTGCAAGGTTCGAGCCATCTGTAACGCCTTGGCGACTTGCTCTTTGTTGGAATAATCGAGCTCGGAGCAGCCTTCGATATATCGCGAGATCTTCCATCCCTCGGCGGGATCCTCGAAAAGGAACGTGTCATCGAGTCCGAGTTCGCTTGCCGCGTTCAATGCGAACGCCTCTGCTTCGCGATTGACGATCTCTTCGGTCCCATTTCCGGGATGTCTGTATATGTAGCGGACGCCTTTGGCTGTGAACAAGGTGGATAGATTGGTAAGGCCCGCTTTGACGGGCTTTACGTCGGTTATGTCGCTTCGGTCGCATGAAAGGGTGGTGCAGATGTTGTCGAGGATTCTGGAGTCTACGTTTTCGAAAAAATCCTGGTCAAACGCCGTTAAATCCGTAAGATAGTCGAATTCGTATATGATGCCCGAGTCGTAGGGTTTCATATAAATCTTGAGTTCGTTGATGTGGCCCATGAGCAGATCGTCCCACAACTTGTCGGCGGTGGCGGGTTTGCGGTATTCGTCCGAGATTATGGTAAGGAACTGCTTGCTGAAGGCTTGATTGAAGTACGCCGGTCCGCGAGAGAAGTAGCGATGGTCGCCGTCGCGGGAGATGCTTATGATTCGGTTTTCGGAATCGGCGTCCAGGAAATATTCGCCGCGGGCGTTTTCGGCGAAGCAGGCGGATAGGTAGGGGCGGTACACGTAACGCGAGAAGACGTTCTCCGTGTAGTATTCATCCGAGTTGCAAACGTAGGTGTTGCCGAGAAGGTCGGCGGCACTGTATAGGGATGCATGGTTGTTGCGCGTGGCGTACTCGGGGGTCACGATGATGTTCGCCCCGAATTCCTCCTCCAAATAAAAGAAGGCCTCCTTCATATAGCCAACCACGATGGTGATGTCTTCGATTCCCGCTTCCTTCAGCTGGCGGATCATTCGTTCTATCAGCACTTCGCCGCGAACCTTGAACATGGCTTTGGGCTTTTCAAACGAAAGCGGTGCCAAACGCGCAGCTGATCCGGCAGCAAGGATGACGGCGTTGCCTACCCGGTATGGGGAGAGGGCGTTTTTCCCGGCTTCGGTTACTTCGCCCGCTTCGTTTAGATAGCCGAGGCTTATTAGTTCCTGTTGAGTTGCGCTTTCGAATTTGGCTGAAATATCTGGCTTAGCGGCGGCGTTCTTTTGAGCTTGCTGCTCTGAAATCACCGCAGCAGTTAAAAGTTCGAACTGGTGTTTGTTCAGCATATGTCCTCTTGTTCACGTTCGCATGGGGCAAAACGGTCATTGCCCGCTGGTTCATGATAGATAAGGATTGAAAAGCGCTCAAGTTGAGGGACTGATTGTCGGGCTTCGCGCGTTATTTCCGAGCGTTTGGTTGATGGGGGTGTCGGGTTTCTTCTAGCGTCTTCCTCTCATACAAAAGCAGGCCGGGTCGCTTTGGTGATCCGGCCTGCTTCGTTGTTTGGTGTGACGTTGACGTGTTGCGTGTGCGCTATCGCTTTCTACCTCCCAAGCACCTCCCGTAAGGCTTCTACTGCCTTTGCGTATGCTTCGTCTAGCTCGGGGAGCAGCTTGGTTGCTGCAGCTTCGTCGCTGTCTCTGAGAGCGTCGTTCATGCTTTTCGCCAGCTTGTGCACGCTGGTTAGCGAGAGGTTGCCGGCTACGCCTTTGAGGGCGTGGGCTTCCGTCTCCGCGGTTGCCAGGTCGCCTGCGGCGAACGCGCGGCGGACGTTGGGCATGTGGGGGTCGTCGAGGAACAGCTCGGCCAGCTTTAGGTATAGCGATTCGTTGCCTTCGAAGCGGTCGATGATGTCCTCGTAATCTATGTCGGCGTTTTGCAACGCGGCAATGTCTTTTTCGTCCATTGTGCCTCCCTGGGTTTCGGACGTGTTCGTCCTTGGAAGTATAATCCGGGCCATGACGAATCGTAATCAACAGTATCATGACCCTTTCGAGCCGGGCGTCTCCTCGCCCGAGTTCGAGCAATATGCCCGCCAAAGCTACGCCTCTCACGGCGGGCGCGGCGCAGCACGGCCCGGCAACCCCGACGCAGCTCGTCCTGTTGCCCCTGGTGCGCCTGCCGGCCGCAGCGGGCAGCCCGCGCAACCCGCTAACACTCCCTATAGCCGCTGGTCGCGCGGCGGGTCGGGGACCTCGCGCATGCCGGGCGGCTCGGCGGCCGCCGGCGCTCACGCCGGCAACTCGGCGCAGCCTGCGTATGCGCGTCACGGCCGTCACGGCGCCGTGCGCCCGCAGCAGGGCTGGGCTTCGCCTTCCGAAACCTGCGACATGGGCTTTGCCGGCTCTGCTGGCGCCTACGTCAGCCCGATCAAGCGCTTCGCCGGCCTTGTTATCTGCGTGCTGATCGCCGTGCTCATCGAGGTGTTCGGCTTCAACCTGGCCTTCTTCATGTCCATGACGTACCCGCAGGTGGGGACGTACCTGGTCAACGGCGTGGCGGCGGGTACCGAAGGCGCGCTGCCGCTCGATGCGTCCGCGAATTACTTCGAGATCACGGGCCTTGACGACACCGTCCGCAGCATCCACTTCACTCCTCAGCTTAACGACCCCGCTGCGGCGGCAAAGGCCACCGACAGCAAACTGCAGGTGGTCATGTATCTGCAGGACGAAGGCAATGCGAACTATTACCAGCTGCCGGCGGTCTCGGTCGACCCGAAGGACGCTGCCAGCACCTATATCAGCTTGGACCCGGCGGGCGACTGCCATTCCATTTACGTCTCGATCACGAACCTGGCCGACGTGGGCTCGGTGACCGTGACGGGCATCGGCCTGAACCAGCAGGTCCCGCTTGACATCGATCCGCTGCGCTTCGCCTTCATCCTGGCGGTACTGCTGGCGCTGTACGCCGTTCGCCCGCAATCGGTCCTGTTCAGCCGCGTGTTCGACGGTCGCATCACGCGTCAGGGCTGGATGGTCATCGCGTTGGTGGCGGTGCAGTGCGTCGTCATCTTCATTCTGGTCATGCCCAACACGCACTTCCTGTCCATCACGCACACCGCCAGCACGGAAAACCAGTTCCAGTACCAAAAGCTCGCCCAGGCGCTGCTTCAGGGGCACTTCTACTTGGACGACGTGCCCTCGGCCGCGCTGCAGGCCATGGACAACCCCTACGACACCGCGGCGCGCGAGTCCGCCGGTGTGCAATACCTGTGGGACCACGCGTACTACCAGGGGAAATACTACGTGTACTTTGGCGTGCTGCCGTGCCTGGTGTTCTACGTCCCGTGGCTTTTGCTCACGGGAACCGGGTTCCCCACGTGGCTTGGCGTCGCCATCTGCGACTGCGCGTATGTGGCGGGCATCGCGTATCTGCTCACGCGCGTTTCGCGCCGGTGGTTCCCTCGCACGTCGATCGGCGTGCTGCTTGTGCTCGACATCATGATGTTCGTTGCCGGCGGCGGGCTGATCTTGGCGCGCACGCCCAGCATGTACTTCCTGCCCGAAGCCATGGGTTTGGCGCTGATCAGCTGGGGCCTGGGGCTGTGGGTGTCGGGCACCACGGGCGGCTTCATAGACCGCAGACGAGTGGTGGCGGGCGCGGCGCTCATCGCGCTGACGCTTGCTGCGCGCCCGCAGATGGTGTTGGCCGCCGTGTTTGGGCTGGTGCTGTTCTGGCCGTTTTTGCGCGATGCCCGCGGCAATGCCCAGGCGCGACGGGCCTGCCTGAGCGCTTTCCGCGCCGCGCTCACGCCGTTTCTGGTGGTCGCCGCGGCGGTCATGGTGTACAACCTCGCGCGCTTCGGCAGCCCGCTCGACTTTGGCGCGAACTACAACCTGACCACTAACGACATGACGCATCGTGGCTTCCACGCCGACCGCATCCCGTTCGGCCTGTACGCGTACCTGTTCCAGCCTCCGGCGCTGGGCAGCCAGTTCCCGTTCATGCACCAGACCTACATGGACCCGGCATATCAGGGTGTCACCATCTACGAGCCCATGTTCGGCGGCTACTTCTTCCTGTATCCGATGACGCTCGTGCTGCTGGCGCTGCCGCGCGTCCGCCACGGCCTGAAGGCGAAGGGCCTCATGCCGCTGTGGATCTGTGCAGTGTGCGTGGCGGTGGTGCTTTGCATCTTCGATTTGCAGGGCGCCGGCATCCTTATGCGCTACATCTGCGACTTCGGGCTGTACTTCGCCCTTGCGGCGGCGCTGTCGTTCCTGGAGCTTTTGCAGGTGCGCTCGAGCGAGCCGCTGTCGAAGGGCTGGACCACGCAGCTGGGCGCCCATGCGCAGGTGCCCGTGCAGCAGGCGGGCGCGCATGCGGTGGCGTCGGCCGCCGTGGCGGGGCAGACGGTGTCGGTATATCGCATCGCGCTGTACTTTATGTTCGGCTCGCTCGTGCTGATGATCGGCGCGAACGTCCTGCTGTGGAATGCATTCGGGATTTACTAGGGCCTGTGGTGCTTGGCGGTGCCTTTACCCTGCGTGGCGCTTAGGCGCCGGCTTGCTGGGCGGCGCCCGCTATTGCGGAGGATGCTGCGCGTGAACGGGGGACGCGCGTGAACAGGGGACGGAGGTGTGTTCACGTTCCGTGAACACACCTCCGTCCCCTGTTCACGCCCTGTATCGCCGCGCCCTCGCCTCCGGAAAGGCACTTTCCCAGACTCAGCCGTATATGTCCGGCTGAGTTCGATAACGAAATCGAAACGTTCGGATGAACTCGCAAATCAAGCCCAAGCCCCTGGAATCGGCTGCTGAAAAAAATTTTGAAAAAGGGGGTTGCGCCGAAAATTGAAATGTCTATAATACTTTCTTGCGCCAAGGAAACGAAGCGCACCGAAGAAATTCCTCGGTAGCTCAACGGCAGAGCATCCGGCTGTTAACCGGAGGGTTGTAGGTTCGAATCCTACCCGGGGAGCCATGAAGCTCCAAGAACCGCCAGCGCAAGTTGGCGGTTCTTTTTTTATTCGAACGGATTCGCCTGAACGGATTCCCCCGTCTGCGGGGTGTCCGTTTTCCTCAACTGTGGGGGGCGTTAGTTTCCCCGTCTGCGAGGGCGTCAATTTCCCTCTCTGTGGGGGCGTCCGTTTTTGCGCTCATTTCTCGGTGTCGGCTGCCCGCTCCCTTCGCATCTGTTCGTTTTAACGCTAAAGGAGTTGTCGCACCATGATCATGCAGGTTGAGCATCTGTCGAAGTCGTTCGGCGGGCGCACGCTGTTCTCCGACGTCACGTTCAAGCTGGAGGAATACGACCGCCTGGCGCTCGTAGGCCCCAACGGCGCCGGCAAAACCACCATGCTCAACATCATCAGCGGCCGCGAGGACGCCGACGAGGGGCGCATCCTGTTCGCAAGGGGCGCCCGCGTGGGCTACCTGGAGCAGGAAGCCATCGAGATGCCCGATCGCCCCATCTTCGAGGAGGTCATGTCCTCGCAGGTGGAGATCTTGGAAGCCGAGCAGCGCCTGCGCGAGTTGGAGGAGTCGCTGGGCGACAACCCCACCGAGCGCCAGCTTGCCGCAGCCGGCCGCGCGCGCGACGCCTACGAGATGCTGGGCGGCTACACCATCGAGGCAAAGGTCCGCGGCGTGCTGTTCGGCCTGGGCTTCAAGGAAGGCGATATCAAGCAGGCCACCACGAACTTCTCCGGCGGCTGGCAGATGCGCATCGCGCTGGCAAAGCTCCTGGTTCGCAATCCCGAGGTGCTCATGCTCGACGAGCCCACAAACCACCTGGATCTTGAGTCGGTGAAGTGGCTCGAGGGCTTTTTGCGCGGTTACGAGGGCACCGTCATCGTGGTAAGCCACGACCGCGAATTCATGGACAACATGATCGACCGCGTGGCCGAGGTGGCAAACGGTCGCGTCAACCTGTACAAGGGCAACTACTCCGCATACCTCAAGGCGCGCGAGGAGCGCATTGAGCGCCTGCGCCAGCAGCGCACAAAGCAGCTCGAGGAGATGAAGCATCTTGAGGACTTCGTCGAGCGCTTCCGCTACAAGGCCACCAAAGCCCGCCAGGCCCAGGAGCGCGCGCAGCGCCTGGAGCGCCTGAAAGAGGAACTCATCGAGATTCCCGAGGAGAAGAAGCCCATCCACTTCAACTTCGTGCAACCGCCACGCACCGGCGACGAGGTGGTGCGCTGCCGCGGCCTGGTGAAGGCCTTCGGCGACAAGCGCGTCTACGACAACTTCGACTTCACCATGTACCGCGGCGACAAGGTGGCGCTTGTGGGCCCCAACGGCGCGGGCAAATCCACGCTTATGAAGATGATCGCGGGCGTCATGAAGCCCGATGCCGGCACCATCGACTACGGCGTGCACGTGGCGCTCACGTACTACGCCCAGCATCAGCTGGAGGAATTGCACGCGGGCAACACCGTGTTCGAGGAGCTCGACCACGTGGCGCCGGGCTGGAACATCAGCCAGGTGCGCAGCCTGCTCGGCGCCTTCCTATTCGAGGGCGACGCCGTCGAGAAGAAGGTCAGCGTGCTCTCCGGCGGCGAAAAGGGCCGTCTTGCCCTGGCGAAGATGCTGGTGGCGCCCAAGCCGCTGCTGTGCCTTGACGAGCCCACCAACCACCTTGACATCGCCAGCGCCGACGTGCTCGAGCAGGCGCTCAACCGCTTCGAGGGCACCATCCTGCTCATCACGCACGACCGCCACCTCATCCGCAGCATCGCGAACCGCATCGTCGAGGTGAAGCCCGGCAAGGTCACCGTCTACGACGGCGACTACGACTACTATTTGTTCAAGTCCGGCCAGCTCGACGGGCCCGAACCCACCGACGAGTCGCTCGTCGACGAGTTGATGGAGCGCAAACCTGCCGGAAAGGGCGGATCGGGGAAGGGGAAGGCCGCGAAGGGCGCATCTTCCGTGTCTTCTGCGCCCGCTTCGCCTGCGCCCGCCGCTTCGGGTGAGCTGACGGCAAAGCGCGGCAGCTCGCCGAAGACCAAGGAGCAGAAGCGCCGCGAGGCCGAGGCGCGCAACCGCGCCTACGCCGCGCTGAAGAACCATCGTAAGCGCATCGCCGAGCTCGACAAGCAGATGGAGCGCGACAACGCCCGCATGGAGGAGCTGCTGGCGAAGATGGCCGACCCCGACTTCTACATCAACGAGGACGCATCCTCGGATGCCGTGGCCGAGCACTCTAAGCTCAAGCAACGCCTGGCCGCCGCCGAGGAGGAATGGTTCAAGCTGAACGAAGAGCTCGAAGAGGAGATGGCCAAGCAGGCCGAGGCGATGGGCGTGTAGGGGCTTCGCCGGGCGTGCGATTGCGCGCCCGGCGGCATTCGGTGCTGTCAGGGCTCGGTCATTTGGGGTTGCGGCGCCTGCGAGCCTGAGGGCGCTCCTGCCGCCGGGAAGCCGCCTGAGCGAGCAGGCGCGCGACGTCGGGAAGCCGTCCGAGTGGGCAGGCGGCGCGGGAAGCCGCGGGCGCTACGTTACAGGCGCCTGTGCATCACGGTTGCCGAAAGTTGCAAACAAGCGCGCGGTAGCGGGAAGCCGCGGGCGCGTAAGGGGCTATTCGTTCGAACGAAAGGTTGCAAGGATGCTCAACATCGTGTTGGTGGAGCCTGAGATCCCTCAGAACACGGGGAACGTGGCGCGCACGTGCGCGTGCATCGGGGCGCGGCTGCACCTGGTGGAGCCTATGGGTTTCGCCGTCACGCAGCGCAACCTTGCGCGCGCGGGCTGCGACTATTGGGATGACGTCGACATCGTGCGCTGGTCGTGCGCCGACGAGTTCTTCGAGGCCCACGCCGCCGACGAGCTGCACCTGTTCACGGGGCACGTGCAGCGCAGCTTCGCCGACGTGGCGTACGGGCCGGACGCCTGGCTGGTGTTCGGGCGCGAAAGCCGCGGGCTCGACGAGGCCGTTATGCAGCGCTTCGAGCCCGCCTGCGTGCGCATCCCCATGCGCGACGGCATGCGCAGCTTAAACTTAAGCAATTCGGTGGCAATAGCCGCATACGAGGCTTTGCGCCAGCAAAACTGGCCCGGTTTGGCGTAGCGGCGCCTTTTGCGCGAAGAAGGGAAAGGAGGGAAGGCGATGGCGGAGCAGAACGCGAACGACGACGAGCGCGATACGGCGGACCTGGCCGCCGGCGACGCGTCGGATTCGGCTGTCGATGATACGATGAGTTTAGCCACCGGCGATGCGGCTGATTTGGCTGCCGACGACACGTCGGATTTGGCGGCTGGCGACGCGATGGACTTAGACACTGATGATACGACGGACCTGGCGGCAGCTGATGCGGCGCGCCCTCAGGCGCCTGCCGAGCAGCTGACGCCCGCTGGACGCGCCGTCAGCCCTTCCCCTAGCCCTACGCCCACGTTCGCCGCTACCGACCGCCCCGCGCGCCGCGCGCGCAGGCTGCGGTGGAAGCCCGGCATCACCCGTCCTATGATGGCGCTTTCGGCCGCCTCGTTCGTCCTGATGGTGGCGGGCGTCGGCGGTTACGTGTCCGCGATTCCCGCCGTGGTGGCCGATGCCAAGCCCAGCACGGTGGTCATCCCGCTGGAATCGGCGCTGTGGCTTGACGGCCAGATGCGCGAGGTTCAGGCAGGCCCTATGGGCTCGACGCGCGCGGTGGGCCCGGTGACGATCGAGGCCTCCAGGGTCGATGCCGCTGCGCCCGATGCTGCGGCCGCTTTGGGTCTTGGCTCCGGCTCTGGTTCCAGCATGCTGGGCGTTGCGTCGCTGACCGGGGCAACTGCGGCTTCTTCGGTGGATTCGTCATTCGCTCGCGCCCAGCAGATTGCTGGCAGCGCCTCGGCTGCGTCGGGGTCTGGCTCGTCGTCGGGGTCTGCGTCTTCGGGCGGCTCCTCGCAGGCGGGCGCGGGGTCTGCGGGAGGCGGTTCCGCGTCCGGCTCCGGCTCGGGCGGCTCCGGCGGTTCGAGCAGCGCATCAGGCGACGCGAGCGGCTCGGGCTCGGGTTCGGAAAGCGCCGGCGGCTCCGGTTCCGCACCTGCGCCCGCCGGCCCTACGGCCGAGCAGGAGGCGGCGGCGTATGCCGTGCTGGTCGATCATCAGGCCCGCGTGAACGATTATGTTGCGCGCTTGAACAACGCTGTCGCCGCGTTCAACAACGACTGCATGAGCACGTCGCGCTCTCTTCGCCAAAGCGATTACAACGAGTGCGCCGCCATAGACAGCCAAACGCTCACTGACTTCCTGCTGCTGCGCAATTCGAGCGCGTTCGCCGAGGGCTCGCGTTGGCTGGAGCAGAAGAGCAACCTTCAGCGTGCCTATATCGCGTTGGACCGATACCTGACCGTCATTTACGACGCGTGGGGGTTGAACTTGGAATACGATAACCCGGCGGAAGGGGTTGATCGCTGGATGGAACCCGTTCGCGCCGATCAGGATGCCTCCGGCAACAGCACAAGGGCTGCACAATTGAATGAGACGTTAGCGAGTATCAGCTTATGAGCGGGTCGGTTGATAAGGGCGGCGCGCTCGCCTCGTCGGGCGCCGTTCAGGGCATGCGTCTAGTGCGTGTGGCCGATTTCAGCGCGCCGCTTTCGCTTTCCGATGTCGATCGGCCGTCCTACGTGCGCCGTTTCGTCACGTTGTTCGTGTCGCAGGGGCAGGCCCATCGCGGCGGCACGGGCCGTGTGGAGCACGCGCGCAACGCGCAGGGCGAGCACCTGGCGCTCAAGCTGCTTTCGCTTCCGCATCGCCGCGATGGCGAAACCGAGGATGATCATGAGCGCCGCGTGCGCGCCTCGCGTTCCGCGTTCGAACGCGAATATGAGTGCCATATCCTGCTGTCGGGGCTGAAGGGCTTCCCCCGTCTGTATGGCCGGGGCACCGTTGACGGGGTGCCGTGCATCGTCATGGAATGGGTTGAGGGAATCACCTTGGACCGCGCACGCCGGCAGCTTGCCGTCGACGGCTGCGGCCGCGTGAGCCCGCTGGTGGCGGCGCGCCTGGGCCGCGACCTGTTCGACCTGGTGGCGCGCATGGGGTATGTGGAAGGCGGGTTCGTGCACCGCGACATCAGCCCGCGCAACGTCATGGTGCGCACCTCGCGGCTGTCCTTGGAGCAGCAGGTGGACGAGGGCGTGTTCGACCTATACCTCATCGACTTCGGCTCGTCGGCCGAGTCGGAGCCGCGCTCCACGTCGTTCACCAGCGAGAACGCGGTGTTCCGCGGAGCCACGGCCGATTTCGCGCCGCCCGAGATGCTCAGCGACGACATCCCGGGCCTGGCCGAGCTGCGCAAATCGCCGGCGATTGACGTGTATGCCGCGGCAAGCGTGGTGTACCAGCTGGCGTGCGGGCAGGCCCCTTACGATCTTCATGCGGTTGGGGAAGATGGGGCGCCCGTTTCGCCGTATCGCGCGAAGATGGCGGCTCCCGCGCCGGCTGCGGTGATGGCACACGCCCGAGCCGACGAGCTGCTCGAGGCGCTTGCCCGCGAACCCGAGGTGGCGGTTGCGGTGCAGCACGCGCAGGACAAGCTGTCTGCGCCGATGGGCGTGTCGGAGGCGGTTGAGGCGCTGTCCTTCGTGGATGAGCAGCTGGGTATCGTGTTGGGCGATTGCCTGGCTCGCGGGCAATCCGATCGCCCCGATGCCGCGGCGGTCCGCGATGCGCTGTCGTCGTTTTCCATCCACTACGCCGACAACGTGGAGCGGTCGTTTTGCGGCCGCCCGCTGGTGCCGTGCGTGCCCGGCGGGTTCGCCGCGTCGGCGCTTGATGTGGCCGACTCCACGCTGGCTCATGTGCGCATGGCGTGCAAGGGCGTCGCGGCGGCGGCGTTGGCGGGGGTTGCGGTCTCGGCGGCTGTGCTTGCCAACGGGGCGCAGGCGTCGCTTGATGCGGCGGGTTTTGCCTGGTCGGGCGGCGTTCCTGGGGTTGCTGTGGCTGCGGCGGCGCTGTTCCCCGCGCTGGTGGGGCTGTCGCTGCGCTTCGGCGGCTCGCGCACTACGGCGGGCTTTTTGCGCGGCACGGCGGGCCTTGCGGTCACGTTCGCGGCGTTGTGGCAGGTGCTTTCCGACATGCGTTTCGAGGCGGCAGCCCAGCAGCACTTGCTTTACATGGCGTTGGTGGCCGCAGCGGCGGCGGGTTGGTGCATCATGGTGGCTGATTTTGCGCTGAATGTGGCATTGCCCCAGGTGGTTCGCCGTCGCGCGTTGCCGTCAGGGGATTCCGACGAGGCTGACGCGCTTCCGAGTGCGGCAGCGCCGGCCCTTGAGGGCGAATATGATGATATGAGCGAAGGAGCGTGAGGCTGATGGCAACGGAGTTGACGCCGTGCGGCGCCTTGTTCGAGACCATGAAGCGTTATGGCGGCATCAGCCATAAGGACCTGGCGCGCCTGGTGTTGTCCGGCCGCCCGCTTGCCGACGGCAAAAGCCCGCTGTCGCGCTGCGACGATCGCACGTGGGTCTCGCGCTTCATCGTGCATGCCCCCGTGGGCTCGCTGCAAGACCGCTACTTTTGCGACTGGGGCGTGGCTGCTCTGCGCGTTTCGGCGCGCCTGCGCTCCCGCGACGGGAAGGGCCTGTCGGCTGAGGAGGCGTTGTCGCTGGTCACGAACCAGGGCGGGGCGCTTATGGAGCAGGCGCTGCGCGAATGCCACCAGGACCTGGCGCTGTACCGCAACGTGCTGGAGCGCCTGGCTCGCGGCGCGGGCTACAGCGTGGAGGAGCGCTCCGAGCTGGCCATGGTGCTGTTCGTGGCGGTGGGATGCAGCGCGAACGTGAAGCGCGCGTGCGCCTATGTGCTCGATTACGTGAAGACGGTGCACGGCGGAAGGCTTGAAACCGTCCCCGCCGCCGTCATGGACCAGGGCGAGCAGCCTGGCGCGGCGTCCGCGGACCCGCGCGAGCAAGCGCAGGCGCTGGGCCTTTTGCGCATGGTGGGAGGCCTGGTTTCCGGGGGTTTGCACTGGGTGCAGCCGCTCTCCGACGGCGTGGAGGTCGGCGCGTTGGCCCTGGGACCTGACGACATCAACGATGTGGAACCCGATGTGTCGGGCCATCATCTGCGCGTCTGGTGCAACGAAGCGGGCCGGTGGTGCGTGCAAGGCCTGGGAAGCTCCAACGGTACCGTGCTCATCAGCGGCGAAGATGGCTCCGAAACGGTGGTGGAGCCGGCACGCGCGAACGCTTCCGCATGCGCGGAACCGGTAGAGGTGCACGCCGGCGACGAGCTGGTTCTGGCGGGCTCGACCCGGTTCATGCTGATCGAAGGCATGCCGGAAAGCTGGGAATAATCCTTATCCCTCCTGTTCGTGGGGGAGCAGCGGGGCCAGGAAGCCCTTGTCGGCGAGTGCCCGGCCGATGGCTTCAAGAGCTTCGTCGCTTGGCGCCGATACCAGGTGATAGTGGTATCCCGAGGTGGCGGTGCTCAGCGGCGAAGATTTCCCGCTCTCGATATCGTTGATGAAGCGCTCGATATCCGCCTGGTCTGCAATCTCCAAAGGCGCGGTGATGCGGCCGTAGGCGCGATGGCTGATGGACACGTTGTGCACGCGCCCGCCGAGCGCGATGATAGTTTGCAGCTCGTCCCTGGTTTGCTCGACCTCGTGGTGCAGCTTGAACGTACGGGCCGGCTCGTCAAGGCGCGCGGCCGGTTGCTCTGCGGCATTTTGCGTCATAGTTTGCGTTGTGCTTTGAGCTGTGGTTTGCGCGGCATCCGCCAGCACGTAGCCCTTCGTGGTTGCCACGATGTTCGCGCCCGCCTCGCGCAGCAGCGCGATGTCCTGGACGATGATCTGTCGGCTGACGTTAAGGGTGTTCGCAAGCTGACCGCCGGATACCGGCGCATCGGCTGATCGAAGCGCATCGAGCAGCGACGCGCGTCTGGCCTCGGATTTCGTTGCCATTGCTACTGCCCGCTTTCCCGGTTTAAATCGGTGACCGACACGTTGGCATTAGCGGTGGTCGCTTCGCCATCAGCGTTACCGTCCAGCATGCGCAGATGCTTCATGGACACGTCCAAGATGGGCGCCGAGTGGGTGAGCGCGCCGCTGGACACGAAGTCGATGCCTAGGTCGGCGATGGCCTGCACGTTGTGCGCGTCGATGTTGCCGGAGCACTCGGTCTTCGCGCGCCCGTCGATGAACGCGACGGCTTTCGCCATGGCGTCGTGGTCCATGTTGTCGAGCATGATGATGTCGGCCCCGGCGGCGATGGCCTCCTCGACCTGCGCGAACGTCTCGCACTCCACTTCGATTTCGCGCACGAACGGGGCGTGGGCGCGTGCTGCCTCGATGGCCTCGCGCACGCCGCCCGCTGCGGCGATGTGGTTGTCCTTCAGCAGCACCCCGTCGGAGAGGTTGTAGCGGTGGTTGCGCCCGCCGCCGCACCTAACGGCCTCCTTCTCGAACACGCGCATGTTCGGCGTGGTTTTGCGCGTGTCCACCAGCTGGGTGGTGCTGCCCTCGAGGAGCGCAGCTACACGGTGCGTGTAGGTGGCGATGCCGCTCATGCGCTGCAGGTAGTTCAGGGCCACGCGCTCGCCCGACAGCAGCACGCGCACGTCGCCGGTTACTGTCGCAAGCGTTTGACCTGCGCAAACGTTGTCGCCATCTGCAGCGAAGCGTTGAACGCGGGTTTCGGGGTCAAGGATGGCGAACGTGCGCTCGAACACATCGAGGCCGCACAGCACGCCGTCGGCCTTCGCGATCAAGTCCACGGCGGCAGGGCGTGCGTCGGGCATGATGGAGGCGGTGGAAACGTCCTCGTTGGTGATGTCCTCGGCCAGCGCCTGACGGATAAGCGGCTCGGCCACGGTTGTCAGCGTGATGGGATTCATGCGCAAACGACCTCCTTGGAGCTTGCGGTGCGATCGGTATCGGACGGGGAAGGGTTTTGCGGGCAGGTTTGCGCCGCGGTTTGCGGCTCGCCTTGCGTCGCGCTTTCATGGGTTTTGCGCTCGGCTTCGGCGCAGAGGCGTTTGTACGCCTGCGCGTCGGCTCCGCAGGGCTGCTCAGGGTAGGTTTGCTTGACGGGCGCTTTCACGCCCAGCTTGCAGCACATGTCCCACGCGGCGCGCTGCGCGAACACGAGCGACTCGAGCAGTGAGTTGCTGGCCAGGCGGTTCTTCCCGTGCACGCCGTTGCAGCTGGTTTCGCCGGCGGCGTACAGCCCCGGCGTATCCGTGGCGCTGTTGCGGTCTACCCGCACGCCTCCCATGAAGTAGTGTTGCGCGGGCACGACGGGGATGGGCTCGCGCGTGATGTCGAAGCCCTCCTCCAGGCAACGCTTGTAGATATTCTTGAAGTGCCCCGTGATCTCGTCCTTTGGCATGTTAGCGAAGGAGAGGCGCACGAATTCCGAGCCTTCTGCGGCCATCTGCCGGTATATGGCCGCGCTCACCACGTCGCGTGGTTGTAGCTCGTCGGTGAAGCGATTCCCGTTAGCATCGAGCAGCACCGCCCCTTCGCCACGGCACGATTCCGAGATCAGAAACGCACGGCCCGGCCGCGTCGAGTACAGGGAAGTGGGGTGGATCTGCACGTAGTCCATGTGCTCGAGGGCGATGCCGTGGCGCTCGGCGATGGCGCACGCGTCGCCGGTAAGGCTGGGGAAGTTGGTGGAGCGCGGGTACGTGCCGCCGATGCCGCCGCAGGCCCAAAGCGTCTGATCCGCGAAGATGCGCAGTTGCGCCCCGTTGACGGTGTGCGCAAGGACGCCGCGGCAGCGCGTCTTCGGCTGATGGGGCTCGACGTCGCGCTGCGTGGACGACGGAGCGGCAACGAGCGGCGCGCAGCCATAATCTTCAACGTTGGTCGCGTTTTGCGTCGCATCGCCCTGCGCTGCGGCTTCGTTCCTTGCAGCCATCCCAGCGTTGACCTGGGGTTCGTCCTGCGCGACCAGGATATCGTCCATGCAGGTGTGCTCCAGGATGCGGACGTTGGGCAGTTCGCGCACGCGGGCCAGCAGCGTGGAGGTGATCTCGTCGCCGGTGATATCGCTGTGGAAGCAGATGCGCGGGCGGCTGTGCGCGCCTTCGCGGGTGTAGCGCAGGTTGCCCGCTTGGTCGCGCTCGAAGTCCACGCCGCGTTTCACCAGGTCGGAGATGATGCTGCGGCTTGCGCGGATCATCAAATCCACGCTCTCGCAGCGGTTTTCGTAATGGCCCGCGCGCAGAGTGTCCTCGAAAAACGGCGCGTAGTCGGCGTCGTCGTGCTGCACGCAGATGCCGCCTTGCGCCAGCATGGAGTCACATTCGTCCACGGTCGTCTTCGCCAGCATCACCACGGAAAGCTCGGAGGGAAGGTTGAGCGCGCAGTACAAGCCCGCTACGCCGCAACCGACGATGACCACGTCGCAGGCGATATCGCGCACCTCCGCCGCTCCCTCGCACTTCGGTTGCAATCGGTCACCGGCAGGGTCGCGTGGTGCAACGCCATGCGAGCAAGCTGCAGCGGAAGCCATCGTTTCCGCAGGTGCGGCACCCATTTCGTCAGCTAATTCGTTCTTTTCGCTCATCTTCGCCGCCTACTTCGCCGCGTACTCCAGCATGCGCTCGAGCGTCAGGCGCGCCGCGGGGGCCAGGTTGTCGCCGACGTGCACCTCGTAAGGGGCGGGGTTGCGCAGGCATGCGGCCAGCTTCGGCAGCGTGACCAGGTCCATGTTCTCGCAGCGCGGCGTGGTGGCGGGGAAGTGGAAGCGTTTGCCCGTGCCTTGGGTGCGCAGCTCCAGCTCGCGGATGATGCCGACCACGGTGCACACGATGAACTCCTGCGCGCCTGATGCGGCGGCATGCTCGATCATGCCCCTCGTCGACCCGATGTAATCGGCCTCGGCGAGCACGTCGGCCGGGCACTCGGGGTGCGCCATGACCACGGCATCGGGGTGGGCTTCCTCCAGGTCGATGATCTGCTCCACGCTGATGGTCATGTGGCGCGGGCAATAGCCCTTGTTCAGGATGACGTGCTTGTCAGGCAGCTGGCTTGCCACGTAGCGTCCCAGGTTCATGTCGGGGATGAACAGGATGTTGCGCTGCGGCAGGTTGCTGCAGATCTTCACGGCGTTCGAGGAGGTCACGCACACGTCGGACCAGGTTTTCGCCTCGGCGGTGGAGTTGACGTAGCACACCACGGCCAGGTCGTCGCCGTATTCTGCGCGCACGCGGTCGATGTCAGGTTTGCTGATCATGTGCGCCATGGGGCAGTCGGCGGCGGGCTCGGGCAGAAGCACCGTTTTGTCCGGATTGAGCAGCTTCGCCGATTCGCCCATGAACTCCACGCCGCACAGCACGATGGTCTGTTGCGGCAGGTCGACGGCCAGTTTCGCCAGGGCGAAGCTGTCGCCAACGTAGTCGGCCGCGGCCTGCACCTCGGGCGGCACGTAGTAGTGCGCCAAGATCACGGCGTCGCGCTGCTCTTTCAGCTGCGCGATCTCCTGGGTGAGCGCCGCGATGGACCCGGCCGCGCCAGACGCTTGCGTGCCTGCGCCGGTTTGCCCTGCGTTGTTTTCGATGACCTGCTCGCTCATGTTCGCTCCATGCTTCCGTGCGGTTATTTGACGCTGCAGTATGCCGCAAAACTTTACAGCTGACTTGACAGCTGTAAAGTTCCCATCGTTTCTCCATTCGTCGGCTGACGCCCGCCCGCGTAAGCCGCTGGCTCTCGCGCCAGCGGCGGGCAACGGGCGCGTTTGCCATCAGCTGCGGCACCGTCAGGCGCATCCGGCGGCCGGTCCGTGCGCCAATCGCCGGCTTTCGCCCACCCGCCCGCCGCACACGTGCCCGCGCTCGCCGCCCGCGGAGCGCCTTCGCCGTTTGCCCTTAAATCCCGTATCGCCGGTAGGTTCAACATGCGAAAGGCCCATACTAGACCGGTACGGAACGTGTTTGCGCTCCGCGTTTGGCGCCAACCCGCGAATCGCGGGTGCGCTACCCATTCGTCAACCCAAGGAGGTTCAGCATGGCTCGCGTGTACAATTTCTCGGCCGGTCCGGCAGTGCTCCCCGAGGAGGTGCTGTCCTCCGCCGCCGCGGAAATGCTCGATTATCAGGGCACCGGCATGTCCGTGATGGAGATGTCGCACCGCTCCGCCGCGTTCAAGGGCATCATCGAGACCGCTGAGCAGGATATCCGCGACCTCATGAACATCCCCGACAACTATCGCGTGCTGTTCCTGCAGGGCGGCGCCACGCAGCAGTTCGCAGCCATCCCCATGAACCTCATGCAGAACAAGGTTGCCGACTACATCGTGTCGGGCAACTGGTCGAAGAAGGCCTTCAAGGAGGCCAAGCTCTACGGCGACGCTCGCTGCATCGCCAGCTCCGAGGACGAGAGCTTCACCTATGTGCCCGACGTCGACGGCCTCACGTTCAGCCCCGACGCTGATTACGTCTACATCTGCCAGAACGAGACCGTCTACGGCAACCGTTACACCAAGCTGCCCGAAACCGGCGACATCCCGCTGGTCTCCGACGTGTCGAGCATGTTCCTTTCCGAGCCCATGGACGTGTCGAAGTACGGCCTGATCTACGGCGGCGTGCAGAAGAACGTCGGCCCGGCCGGCGTGGTCATCGTCATCGTGCGCGACGACCTGATCCGCGAGGACGTGCTGCCCTTCACGCCCACCATCATGCGCTACAAGACGCAGGCCGACGCCGGCAGCCTGTCCAACACCCCGCCGTGCTACGGCATCTACATGTGCGGCAAGGTGTTCCAGTGGCTCAAGGGCCTGGGCGGCCTTGAGGCCATGCAGAAGCTCAACGAGGAGAAGGCCGCCATCCTCTACGACTACCTTGATCAGTCCAAGCTGTTCAGCGGCACGGCGAAGAAGGAGTTCCGCTCGCTCATGAACGTGCCGTTCGTCACGGGCAACCCCGAGCTGGACGCGAAGTTCATCGCCGAGGCGAAGGCCGCGGGCATTGAGAACATCAAGGGCCACCGCAGCGTCGGCGGCATGCGCGCCAGCATCTACAACGCTATGCCCAAGGCAGGCGTCGAGGCGCTGGTCCAGTTCATGGACAAGTTCGAGCGTAAGAACGCGTAAGGTCGCGATATGCGATAGCGCTTTCAAACGGGCGGGCGGCCACCAAGGTCGCCCGCCCGTGTTGCGTTCGTCCGGTGGACACGTGTTGTGCGTTGCGATTGCGTGCGAGCTGCGTAGTTGCACGGTGCTGCGTCTATCGAGTTTGCTTGTGCTTATTGGCGTTACGAATGGGTTTCGGGTCGGTTATCGGTTTCGCATTGGCGTTTGTGGCGTTATAATGATGCGATTATGACTACACAGCTTCCTTATCTCATCTGCTCGATTTTGAGCTTCATTCCCGCCATCGTGTTGCACGAGATGGCGCACGGCTTTGCTGCCTGGAAACTAGGCGACCCCACCGCCAAGCGCGCAGGGCGCCTGTCGTTCAACCCGCTTGCGCACGTCGACCCGTTCGGCACCGTTATCATGCCGTTTCTGCTCATGGCTATGAGCATGCCCGTGTTCGGCTATGCCAAGCCGGTGCCGTACAACCCCGCATACTTCAAGGACCCGCGCAAGGGCGACTTGATCGTGGGCCTGGCCGGTCCTGCCGCCAATCTGCTGCTCGCCGTGCTGGCGGGCGTGGTCGCGTGGGTTCTCTACGGGTTCGCCCCCGTTGCGCAGTGGGTGGTGCAGAGCCAGGCGTTCTTCTATTTCTACCTGATGTTCCTGCCCATGTTCGCGCTGATCAACCTGTACCTTATGTTCTTCAACCTGCTGCCCATCCCGCCGCTGGACGGCAGCTCCATCTTCGCATTCTTCATGCCTGTGAAGTGGTTGCCGAAGTACTACAAGGTGCAGCAGTACGCGTTCCCGATATTCATGATCGTGGCTATTATGCTGCCGTATATCATCCACGTGAACGTGTTCGGCATCTACCTGGACGTCACCGCCGGCAATCTGGGCAACCTGCTGTTCCCCTTCACCATTTCGTAGGGGCGGCGGGGCATCGTGTCGTATCGCGTTCGCACCGACAGCTTCGAGGGGCCGTTCGATCTGCTGTTGTACCTGGTCAGCCGCCAGAAGGTTGACATCGGCGCTATCAACATCACGCAGATCGCCGACCAGTACCTGGCCGAAGTGGGCCGCATGCAGAACCTCGACCTGGACGTCGCCAGCGATTTTCTGCTGGTTGCCAGCACGCTGCTGGAGATTAAGGCGCAAAGCCTGCTGCCGCGCGAGCACATCGAGGTTGAGGACGACATCGCCGAGCTGGCGCCCTCCGAGGCGCGCGACATGCTGGTGGAGCGTCTGCTGGAATATAAACAGTACAAGAACGCCGCCGCGGCCCTGCATACGCGGTTCGTCGCCGAGGGCCGCATGCATCCGCGTCCATTCGGCCCCGAGGCGTGCTTCCTGAACCTCATGCCCGACTTCTTGCGCGACGTGTCGCTTGACTCGCTGGCGCTGCTTGCCGCCCGCGCGCTGGCGCGGCGCGAGGTGTTTCTGCTGGAAAGCGAGCACATAGCCGCAAAGCCCATCCCGGTGGAGGTGCACGTGCGCGCTATCCATCAGCGCATCCGCAACCTCAAGCAGCTGCGCTTCTCGCAGCTGATCGCCGAAGATGCGCCCACGCCGTTGGTGGTGGTCACGTTCTTGGCGGTGCTCGAGCTGTACAAGCGCTCCATGGTTCGCGTGGAGCAAAGCCAGCTGTTCGGCGACATCGACATCGAGTACATCGAGGGCTCGGGCGAGCTTCTGCTGGACGGCGACGACGCGCTGACGTCGGTTGGGGAGGAATAGATGTTCGAGGGACTTGATCAGGCGCAGTTGCCTGGAGCCATAGAGGCCATGCTGTTCGTCACCGACGAACCGGTTGGCGTCATTGAGCTGGCTGACATGCTGGAGACCGACCCGAAGCTGGTCGAGCAGGCACTGGTGGACCTGCGCGAGAAACTGGAGCGCGAGCAGCGCGGCATCCAGCTGCGCGAGGTTGCCGGCGGCTGGCGGTTGTACACGCACCCGGCCTACCACGACCTGGTGGAGAAGTACGTGTTGTCGTGGGACACGCGCAAACTCTCGCAGGCGGCCATGGAAACGCTCGCCATTGTTGCCTATTTGCAGCCCTGCACGCGCGCCGGCGTTGCCAGCGTTCGCGGCGTGAACTCCGACAGCTCCATAAACTCCCTGGTGGAGAAGGGGTTGATCCGAGAAGCGGGCCAGGCTGACGCGCCGGGCAACCCCACGCTGTACGCTACCACGCGCGGCTTTCTGGAGAAGTTCGGGCTGCGCTCGGTGCGCGATCTTCCCGATTTGGACGAGTTTGCGCCCGATGACGCCACGCGCCAGCTCATCCGCGAGCGTCTGAGCGCGGGCGGGCAGGAGGCGCGTGTGGCGCCCGAGGCGCAGATGTCGGATGGGGAATCGGGCGATCCGCTCGACGGCCTGCAGTTCGATTTCGAGGACGAAGGGGCCGGCGTTGCGTTGACCTCGCAGCAGCGTGTTGGCGGCGCGGGTGGTGCCGGCGGCGAGGCTCGTGCGCCTCGGCAGGCGGCGTCGGAGCGCGCCGCGGCAGGCGGGCAACTGCCGCTGTCCGCTGACGACCCGGATCGCGACGCATCGGGCTCGCACGCCGCGTTCCCGGCCGGTGACGGTCCGGCGAGCAATGCCGCGCAGCAGATGCTCGCCGATGCTATGGCGCAAAGCTCCGGGCTGGTGGAGAAGATCGACTTCGACAACCTGAAGTTCGAAACTGACGACGAGTAACCGTTTCCCGGCCGACTTCGACCGACCTGTGATGGGAGAATCATGACCAGGCAACTCAAACCTAACCAAACGCAGCCCGAGGAGCGCCTTGTGCCCATGCGCCTGCAGAAGTTCCTGGCGCGCGCCGGCGCGGCAAGCCGTCGCGGGTCGGAGAACCTTATGACGGCCGGGCGCGTGACGGTGAACGGCCAGGTGGTCACCGAGCTGGGAAGCAAGGTGGACCCGCTTGTGGACCAGGTGGCGGTCGATGGCGTGCCCGTGCGTTTGGAGGGCGGACCCGTCACCATCATGCTGCACAAACCCGCCGGTTACGTGACCACCATGTCCGACCCGCAGGGTCGCCCCACGGTGGCCGAGCTCGTGCCCACCGACCGTTTCCCGGGGCTGTTCCCCATCGGGCGCTTGGACTTCGACACCACGGGGCTGCTGCTGTTCAGCACCGACGGCGAGCTGGGCAACGGCCTTTTGCACCCGCGTCATCACGTGGAGAAGCGCTATCTGGCGCTGGTCAACGGCAAGCCCACGCCCGAGCAGCTGGCCCAGCTTGAGCAGGGTATCCAGCTTGACGATGGCATGACCGCGCCCGCGAAGGCCGCGCTGGTGGAAGGTGCGGAAGCGAAGCGCGCGCTGTCCATGCTGGAGGTGCCGCCCGCCGTACCCGACCATGAGCCCAACGGCAGCGTGCCCAGTCCGCAACGCGCCGCCATCCTGCGCAAGCGCTCCCAGCAGCGCGCCGTGGTGCGCGTGGTGTTGCGCGAGGGAAGGAAACACCAGGTCAAGCGCATGCTGTCGGCCATCAAACACGGCGTTTTGGCGCTGCACCGCGACAGCTTCGGTCCCATCGAGCTAGGCGACCTGCCCCGCGGCCAATGGCGCGAGCTCACTCCTGAAGAGGTAACGGCGCTGCACGCATCTATAAAGTAGGCGAACGCTCGCCGGGTGAACAGGGGACGCGCGGCGTGAACAGGGGACGGAGGTGTGTTCACGGTTGCCCTTTCATTTCCCAAAGAGCCCTCGTGAACACACCTCCGTCCCCTGTTCACCACCGTTGGCGGGTCTCGCGTCGCGCGTTGTTCGTGCGCAGGGTTGCATTGCCGAGGAGCATTCCCCGTGAACACACCTCCGTCCCCTGTTCGGGCAACCGTGAACACACCTCCGTCCCCTGTTCGTGTGGCCCTCGTGCTTGCGCGGGGAGGTAGGATGCGTGCCGTCGGGAAACGGCTATAATGGTCACCCGGGTAAACTGCTGGTGTTTGCGAACTCGGCGTTTCGCCTTGTCGCGGGCGTTCTTTGACCTGCGCGGCGGTTTCGCGCTTGCCGATGCGATGCCGGCTTGCCCGCAACGTCCTATCCTAGATCGGATCCGGAAGGTCTGCATCGCCTTATGGCACAAACAATCGATCAAGCGAAAACCGGCGGCTTCGAACGCGTAGCCGTCATCGGCTTCGGCCTCATCGGCGCCAGCTTTGCCGCCGCATTGCGCGCGGCAAACCCCTCGGCGCAGGTCATGGCCGTCGACACCGACCTGGCCACCCGCGGCGAGGCCGTCAACAGGGGTTGGGCCACCGCCACTGCCGCCCCCGATGCCGCGGAGTTCCGCGCGTTCATCGAAGACGGCTGTAACCTGGTGGTTTTGGCCACGCCTGTCAGCGTGGTGGAAGGCTATCTGAAAGATTTGGCCGAGTGGGGCTATCGCGGCATCATCACCGATACCGCTTCCACGAAAAGCCGCATCATCGAGATGGCCGCGCATACGCTTCCGTATCCGCAGAACTTCGTTCCCGGCCACCCTATGGCCGGTTCTGAGAAGAACGGCATCGTGGGCGCCCGCGCCGACCTGTTCAAGGGCGCGTATTGGATCTTGTGCCCCGACGCCGATACGCCCGCGGAGCATTTCACGCGCTTGCACGAGCTGATCACCGGCATCGGCGCGCGCGTGATCAGCCTGCCGCGCGAACAGCATGACGCGGCGGTGGCCGTGGTCAGCCATGTGCCGCATTTCACCGCCAGCTCTCTTGTGCAGCTTGCCGTGCGCCATGCAAAGGGCCAGGATTCGCTTATGCGCCTGGCAGCGGGCGGGTTCAAGGACTCCACGCGCATCGCGGCCGGCTCGCCCGAGCTGTGGTGCGGTATCGCCTTCGACAACAAAGATGCGCTTTTGGGTGGTTTGCGCGAGATGCAGGGCATCATCGGGCAGTTCGCCGACGCGCTTGAAGCGGGCGATCGCGCAACGCTGACGAGCCTGCTCGCCGAGGCCGCCGACGCCCGCCGCGCGCTGCCGGCCGCATGGCTGCCGTGTACCGAGCGCCTGCTGGAGGTGCGCATCCCCATGGAGGATCGCCCCGGCGTGGTGGCCGAGGTAACCACCATCACCAGCAAGGTGGGGTGCAACATCCAGTCCATCGAGATCGACCACGTCACCGAGGACTCGGCCGTGCTCTCGCTCGTGCTCACCGACGAAGGCGACATCGGCAAGCTGTCGGCGCACCTTATCAACGCCGGTTTCTCCGTATCGTTCAGCCCGCTAGCGCCTAAGGAGCATACCCATGTCGGATAACATCACCGTCATCAAACCGCTGGAAGGCCCTATGCACGGTTCCACGCGCGTGCCGGGCGACAAGTCCATCAGCCATCGCGCCGTGCTGTTCTCCGCCATGGCGGAAGGCACCTCGCGCGTGTCCGGCGTGCTGGATTCCGCCGACGTGCGCAGCTCCATCGGGGCCGTCCGCGCGCTGGGCGCCCAGGTCAGCCTGGAGAAGCAGGCAGACGGAAGCCTTGCCGGCGGCATCACCGGCTGGGGTGTCGCCGGTCCCAGCCAGCCCGCCGAACCCGTGGATTGCGGAAACTCCGGCACCACGGTGCGCCTGCTCATGGGCATCCTGGCGCCGTGGGATATCCAGGTCACGCTCACGGGCGATTCGTCGCTGTGCAAGCGCCCGATGCGCCGCATCACCGCGCCGCTCATGAAGATGGGCGCGCGCTTCCTTCCCGAAGGCCGCGAGACGCTGCCCATTACCGTACACGGCGGCGGGCTGCGTCCCCTCACCTACGACGCCCCCATGGCATCGGCCCAGCTCAAGACCGCTGTGCTGCTTGCCGGCATGTATGCCTCGGGAACCACCACGGTCAACGAGCCGGCGCCGAGCCGCAACCATACCGAGCTCATGCTACCCGAATACGGCGTGGCCACCACGGCCGGTGCCTGCACGGCCAGCGTGACCGGGCCCGCCCAGCCCCAGGCCGGCGAGGTGCTCGTGCCGGGCGACCCCTCTTCGGCGGCGTTCCTCGCATGTGCGGCGGTTTTGCGCCCCGAAAGCTCGATCCAGATTGAGGACGTCAGCCTGAACACGGCCCGCATCGGCTTCGTGCGCACGCTTGAGCGCATGGGCGCCCAGGTTAGCGTCACGCATACGGGCGCGGCGGGCAAGGAGCCCTACGGCATCATCGAGGCCTGCTACACGCCCGATCTGCGCGGCTGCGAGGTGCCGGCCGACAAGATCGCCGGAATCATCGACGAGATCCCGGTGTTGGCGCTGGTGGCGGCGCGCGCGCATGGAATCACCGTGTTCCGTCAGGTGGGAGAGCTTCGTGTGAAGGAAACCGACCGCCTTGCCGCTATAATGGATGGTCTGGCCAAGTTTGGCGTGGACACCTGGTGCGAAGGCGACGACCTTTACATCGAGGGTCAACCCGGCTTGCAGGTCCCCGAGGGGCTCGAGTTCGACTCGCTCGGCGACCATCGCCTTGCCATGACCTGGTCGCTCGTCGGCCTGACCGGCAAGGTTTCCGTGGACATCAAGGATTTCGAGGCCGTGTGCGTCAGCTATCCCGGCTTCCTGGACGATATCGAAAGGCTTGCACGATGATCATCGCTATCGACGGCCCGAGCGGCGCCGGCAAATCGACCGTTTCAAAGGCGGTCGCGCGCCGTTTAGGCTTCTCGTGCCTGGATACGGGCGCTATGTACCGCTCCATCGCCTGGCAGGCGCTGCAAGACGGCGTCTCGCTGGAAGATGGCGAAGCGCTCGGCCGCATCGCCGATATGCACGAGATCGGGTTCTCCCATGAGCCGGGCGACCCGCTGCCGCGCCGCGTCTCCATCGCCGGCGTGGACGTGACCGACGCCATCCGCACAGCTGAGATCGACCGCTCTGTCAGCGCCGTGGCTGCCGCGCCCGCCGTTCGCCAGGCGCTTGTGGCCCAGCAGCAGCGCATCGGCCGCGCGGGCAACTACGTGGTGGAAGGTCGCGACATCGGCACGGCGGTGTTCCCCGAGGCTGAGCTGAAGGTGTTTCTGACTGCCAGCGCCGCCGAGCGTGCTCATCGCCGCGTGGCGCAAAACGAGCGTCGCGGCGTGGGCAGCACCGATTACGTCGAGGTGCTCGCCGACATCGAGCGCCGCGATGCCATCGATTCCTCGCGCGATACCAGCCCGCTCAAGCCGGCGCCCGATGCCGTGCAGATGGATTCCACCGGCCGCACGATCGAGCAGATCATCGAGCGTATCTGCGCGCTGGCCCAGGAGAAGGGCATGCACGTATGAGCCTGTTTTTGAGATACGAGGATATGTGGGATCGCGCGCTCGGCGGTACCACCGATGAGAAGCAGATCCCGCATTGGTTCGCGAACTTTGCGTATGTGCTGATCGGCTTCGTGTTCAAGGTGCTGTTCCGCTATCGCGTGGACGGGCGCGAGAACCTTCGCGCGTTCAAGGATCGTTGCGGTGCGGTGGTGGTTTCCAACCACACGTCGTTTTTGGACGTGGTGCTCATGTATGTAGCGGCGCGCCCGAGCCAGTTCGTGCGCCTGATGGGCCGTGACTCGCTGTTCGGCAACGCGCACGGCTTGGCGGGGCAGATCCTCTCGCGTGTGGGCGCGTTCCCCATCAAGCGCGACTCGGCCGACCGCACCGCCATCAAGCGCGCGGCGCATATGCTGAAGGGAAACCAGCTGGTGGGCATCCTGCCGGAGGGCACGCGCCGCGGCAAGGGCAGCAAAACGCCCCAGATTCACTCCGGTGCGGCGTTCATCGCGAAGATGGGCAAGGCGCCCATCCTGCCCATGTGCGTGCGCGAGGCGGAGAACGTCAAGCGCAAAGGCGAGCGCATGCATTTCCCCAAGATCACGGTGGAATACGGAAAGCCCCTGGTGGTAAGCGATTTCGACTTCCTGCCGAAGGAAGATCGCCTGGACGGGTGCTCGTGGTACGCCATGCGCGAGGTGTTCGCGTTGCATCAGCGCGTGCCGCGCGAGCAGGTGGATATGCGCGCGCTGTTCCCGGACGGCCGCGATTTCTCCGAGGTGTTCGCCGCCCATCCTATTCCCGAGCACACCCCTGAGGAGGCTATCGAGCTGACCCGACCCACGAAGAAGGCGAAGGCCGAGCAGTAAGAGCAGGTTGGGGGGTAGGGGCCGCGTGAGCGGCCCCTTGCGCTATCGTGCGTCGCAAAAGTCGCGAGGCGCGAGTCGCAAAACGCAAGCTGCGAACTCTAAGTTGCGTACCCGCAACTTGCAGCTGCAATCCGCAAACCCGCGATTCGCGAATCCGCAAATTGCAGTGTGCGAGCGGTAAACTCCCAAACCTCAAGCGCGCGAGCTCGCAAAACCGCTATCGGCAAGCCGCAATCAATACGAAAGGACCGGACATGGAAGTCATCCGCAGCAAGAACGCAGGCGCATGCTACGGCGTGCAACGAGCCCTTGACCTGGCCCTGAAGGCCAGCGAGGGAGATGGCAGCGCGTTCACGTTGGGGCCGCTCATCCACAATCCTCAAGTGGTGGCGAACCTTGAGGCGCGCGGCGTGCTGGCCGTTTCGGAGCCCGAGCAGGCCACGCACGGGGCCATCATCATTCGCAGCCATGGCGTCACCCCGGCTGTGCGTCGCTCGGTGGAGGCGCGCGGACTTCCCGTGATCGATGCCACGTGCCCGCATGTTGCGCGTGCGCAAAAGGCCGCCGCCACGCTTGCTGAGGAGTGCGGCTACGTGGTAGTGGTGGGCGAGGAAGGCCATCCCGAGGTGGAGGGCTTGGTGGCTTACGCCCATGAGGCCGGCGCGCAGGTGCACGTGGCGGAAACGGCCGCCGACCTGCCCGCCGACCTGCCCGAGCACGTGGGCGTGGTCGTGCAGACCACGCAAACCCGCGATGCGCTTGACGACGTGCTCGAGGGCATCCGTGCCCAGGGCGTTGCCGCCCAGGTCAAGGATACGGTGTGCACGGCGACGCGCCAGCGCCAGCAGGCCGCTGCGGAGCTTGCCGGGCAGGTGGACGCCATCGTGGTCATCGGAGGGCGCAATTCGGCCAATACCACGCATCTGGCCGAGATCTGCGCCGCGGAATGCCCGCGCACGCACCACATCGAGTCGGCCGCCGAGCTTGATCCCGCGTGGTTCGCGGGCTGCTCCTCCGTGGGCGTCACGGCCGGCGCCAGCACCCCCGACGACCAGATCGACGAAGTGGTGCAGCGCTTGGAGCGCATGTAGCGATCCTTATCATGCGGGTGGGCCGACACCCGCATTTCCCTGTCCGCCGTCATGGCGCTGCATTCCCTATATATCCCCACGTAGACTGTCCCCGTCTGCACGTGCTTCGGCATGTGAGGGCGGGGACGGCTTTGTGCACGGACGGTGGAGAAACGGCCCGATTTGTTGCACAACAAATCCCGCGAAAACCGGGTTAGCCTTGAAGCATGAACGAAGCCGTCCGGCGCCGCAAAAGCGCCGGCGCGCGAACGCGATGCGGAGGTTGCCACCATGTGCAGGATATTGCTCGTCGAAGATGCCGTGCCCGAGCCTGAGGCGCTGCGCGTGCTCATCGAGCAGCATCCCTGCGCCGGCGCGATTCAGTTGGAGAGCTGCGCGTTTTCCCAGGTGAGCGAGCGCATCTCCCAAGGCCCGCGCATCGATGTGCTGTTTGCTCCCGTGGATGCCCCTGGCGCCTTCCCGGCGTGTGCTTCCGATGAACGCGCGGGTATCGCGCTGGTGCGTGAGCTTCAAGATCGCGGCATCCTTCCGCTGATCGTCTATTGCACCACGCGCGCCGCTTACACCTCGGCGGTGTACGGCACCGACCATCAGTATCTGCTGCTGGCGCCGTATTCGCCCACGGAGGCGCGCAACGCTCTGGACAAGGTGTTCGGGCTGCTTGGCCATCGCGCGGCAAGTCCGCTTGCGCTGCGCAGCGCCGGGACCGTGCACATCGTTGACCCCGCCGACGTGGTGTACGTGAAAAGCATCGGGCGAAAAGTGCTGGTCAGGCTGTCGGACGCTCGCGTGCTGGAATCGTATGCGGCGCTGGCCGAGCTTGAGCAGCAGCTGCCCGGCAGCTTCGTGCGCTGCCACAAAAGCTACCTGGCGAACATGGAGCACGTGGTCCAAGCCTCTGCCGATGGGCTGGTCATGGACTGCGACGAGGCGGTGCCCATCAGCCAGCGCCAGTACCGCACCGTCCGCGACGCCCTCAGGTCGTTCTCCGTTTCGTAGACGCAGAAGTCTATGGCCGACGGGGTTTGCGCCGTTGGTTTCGCATCGCTTTCGCCGACTGAGCGTTGGCAGGTGCCGCGGTCGACGATCTTCGAATCACGCTCTGTGCCGCCGTGTCCGCCTTCCTTCCTAGGGCGGGTGTCGGGCACCCAGCTTCTTCGTGTCATTTCCGCCGGGCACATGCGATTTCGCCCTATGCCCAGTTGCGCTGATTTTCCGCGCCGCGTTCCTGCCGTGCGCCTTGACGGGCGCGGCATGCTACCATGATATGCTGCGAAAAATCGACGGCATACGGGCGAACGGAAGCGGAAAGGCGGTGTTGACGTGGGCATTTATCCTCCTCAGGATGTGGCGAAGCAGGCTGCGAAGTCCGCGGGCAGCCGCAAACGCCGTACTCCCGAGCCTCCGAAGGCCGTCATCGAATCCGTGCTGCCCGAAAGCCCTGCCGACGACGCGGGCTTCACGCCGGGCTGCATCATCACCAGCGTGGACGGCCAGCCCGTGCGCGACATGATCGACTGGCGTTGGCTTACCGCCGACGACGTGATCACCCTCGGCTACACAGACACCGACGGCGACTCCGGCGAAGTGGAACTTGAGCGCTACGAGGGCGAGGAATGGGGCTTCGAGTTCTCCGGCGTGGTGTTCGACGGCGTCAAGCAGTGCCGCAATGCCTGCATCTTCTGCTTCATGCGCCAGCTGCCCGACGACATGCGCCCGTCGCTGACCCTGCGCGACGACGACTTCCGCCTCAGCTTCCTGTCGGGAACGTTCGTCACGTTCACCAACTTGTCGGCCGAGGACGAGGCGCGCATCATCGAGCAGCACATTAGCCCGCTGCGCGTTTCCCTGCACGCGTCCAACCCCGAGGTTCGCCGGCACATCATCGGCAGGCATGCTCAGCACGGCATCGACGTGATGGACCGCCTGCTTGCCGCCGGCATTGAGTTCCACGCCCAGATCGTGCTCATGCCCGACGAGAACGACGGCGACGCGCTGCGCGAGACGCTCGACTGGGCCTACGCGCGCCCGGGCATCCTGGACATCTGCATCGTGCCGCTGGGGTTCACCAAGCACCAGACGTGCTTCACGAAAAGCTTCAACGACCCGATTGCCGCCCGTGCCGCCATGGATACCATCGTGCCTGCTCAGCAGCGTGCCCTTGCCGAACGCGGGCACCTGTGGGCCTTCGCCGCCGACGAGTTCTATTGCAACGCCTACGGCGACGAGCTGCTGGAGAACCTTCCGCCCACCGAGCATTACGGCGACTTCGGCATGTTCGAGGACGGCGTGGGCATCATCCGCTCGTTCGTGGACGATTGGGAAGCGGCGGAAGCGGCCGGGCTTGACGCGCAAGCCGCGCAGGCGCTCAAGCAGGCGGGCATGCGCGTGCGCTACATCGCCGGCATGGCCACGCCGCATTTCTTCCGTCCGCTGTTCTCGCGCGGTCCGCTGGCTGGGGTGGTGGAGCCGCTGTTCGTGGAGAACCGCTTCTTCGGCGGGAACGTCGATGTCACGGGGCTGTTGTGCAGCTGCGACATCACCGAGGCCATCCGCGCCGACACGGCCGAGCGCCCGGGCTGGACGTACGTGGTCCCCAAGGTCATCTTCAACGACGACGGCGTCACGCTCGATGATGCAACGTTGGAGGATATGGGGAAGGCGGCGGGCGTGCCCGTGAGCGTGGTATCCTGTAACGCGACTGGGTTCTTGCCGGAGCTCGTCGAACTGGCGCGCGAATAGCGGCGCCGCAAACGTAGTATTTTCCTCAACCGAAAAGGATTTGATATGGCTCTGCCCATTGTGGCGGTTGTTGGACGGCCGAACGTCGGCAAGTCCACTTTCGTTAACCGCATCGCCCAGGCCGACGAGGCCATCGTGCACGAGATGCGCGGTGTCACCCGCGACCGTTCGTACCACATCGCCGACTGGAACGGCGTGCCGTTCAAGCTCATCGATACCGGCGGTATCGAGATGGGCGACGATGACGCGTTCCAAAGCTCCATCCGCACGCAGGCGTTCGCCGGCGTGAACGAGGCCGACGTCATCGTGTTCATCGTCGATGGCCGCACCGGCATCAACGCCGACGACGAGGAGGTGGCGCGCGTGCTGCGCAAGACCTCCAAGCCGGTGTATCTGGTGGTGAACAAGATGGACAACCCCGACACCATGGATCAGGTTTGGGAGTTCTACCAGCTGGGCCTGGGCGATCCGTGGTCGGTCTCCTCGCTGCACGGCAACGGCACGGGCGACTTGCTCGACGCCGTGGTCGAGGACCTGAAGAAGGTCGAGACCGCCGATGACGAGGAAGAGGACGGCGGCATCAACATCGCCATCATCGGCCGCCCCAACGCCGGCAAGTCCTCGCTGACCAACCGTCTGACCTCGGATGACCGCTCCATCGTGTCCAACGTCGCCGGCACCACGCGCGACGCCATCGACACCGTTATCGAGCACGACGGCCAACGCTACACCATCGTCGACACCGCCGGTCTGCGCCAGAAGAGCAAGATCGACGAGGACGTGGAGTACTACGGCTTCGTGCGCGCCATGCGCGCCATCGACCGCGCCGACGTGGCGATCCTGGTCATCGACGGCTCCATCGGCCTGACCGACCAGGACCAGCGCGTAGCCGGCTTCGCCGCCGACCGCCAGTGCGCCATGGTCATCGTGCTGAACAAGTGGGACCTGGTGGAGGGCCCCGACGCCAAGGCCGAGGTGCGCGAGAAGATCACCGACCGCATGACTTTCGTGGGCTATGCCCCGGTCGTTGCCACTTGTGCGCTCACGGGCAAGTCCGTCCATCGCATCTGGGAAGCCGTTGACGTCGCGTACGAGAACTTCTGCAAGAGCATCCCCACCAACCAGCTCAACGTCTGGCTGGGCGAGATCCGCGAGGGCGGTCACACCGTGTCGAAGGGCAAGGCCATCCTGCGCATGAAGTACGTCACCCAAACGGCAACGTGCCCGCCGCAGTTCACGTTCTTCGTGAACCGCCCCGACCTGGTCAACGACAACTACGAGCGCTTCCTGGAGAATCGCCTGCGAAAGTCGTTTGACCTGACGGGCACGCCCATCCGCATGAAGTTTAAGAAAAAAGATTAAGAGAGATCCGCTGTGGAACTGCTGGGAGCATTAGGGGTTTTCGTCATCTCTTTCCTGTTGGGGTCTATCCCCTGGGGCGTCATCATCTCGAAGGTGTTCTACCACACCGACATCCGCGAGCATGGCTCGGGCAACATCGGCACCACCAATGCCATGCGCACCATGGGCAAAGTGGGCGGCAGCGCCGTGTTCGTGCTTGATTTCGGCAAGGGCATCGTATCCGGCCTGATCGCGGCCGCGGCTGCGGCCATGTTCGGCGGCGGCATGTCGCTGTCGGGCCATGTGATCGGCTACGACGACTTCGTGACGGTGGCCTTCTTGGGCTGCGTGTGGGGGCACATTTTCAGCCCTTGGCTGGGATTCAAGGGCGGCAAGGGCATCGCCGTGGCCGTCGGCTGCCTGTTCGTGACGTTCGGCTGGCAGGGCGCATGCCTTGAGCTGGCCATCTTCGCCGTGTTGGTGCTTGCCACCAAGTACGTGTCGGTGGGCTCCATCGCCGCCGCGGGGGCATGCCCGCTGTTCGCCGCGTACTACTTCCTGTACGCCACGTTCGCGCCGGCAGCGTGGGTATGCACCACGGTTGCCGCGCTGACGGTGGTTTGGGCGCATCGCGGCAACATCGAGCGCCTGCGCGCCGGCAACGAGCGCCGTATCGGGCAAAAGGGTAAGGAAGCGTAAGGAAAGTGGACGACGACATGAAGGTTGCAGTCATCGGCGCCGGTTCGTGGGGAACCGCGCTGGCGCAGACGCTGGCCCTCAACGGGCATAACGTGAGCCTGTGGGCGCGCAAGGATTCGGTGGTGCACGGCATCAACCACGAGCACGTCAACCCGCGCTACCTTTCGGATGCGAAGCTGTCCGACAACATCGTGGCCACCACCTCGTACCGTGACGCGCTGCATCGCGCGAAGGCCGCCGTCATCGTGACGCCTTCGAACCTGTTGCGCGGCGTGGCACGCGTGCTGTCCGATGTGGTGGACGATCAGTTCCCTATCGTCATCTGCTCGAAGGGCGTGGAAGCCGAAAGCGGCTTTCTGCCCGTGGGCGTGTTCGAGTCCGAGTTGGGCAACAAGGATCGTCTGGCCGTGCTCTCGGGCCCCAACCATGCCGAGGAAGTCATCAAGGCCAAGCCGGCGGGCACCGTGATCGCGTCGTCGGGTCAGGATACGGCGGTGCTGTTCCGCGACCTGTTCGCTTCGCCGACGTTCCGCACCTACACCAGCGACGACGTCACGGGCGTGGAGCTGTGCGCCGCGTTCAAGAACGTCATCGCCATCGCCGTGGGCGTGGCGTACGGTCTGGGTTATGGCGACAACACGGCGGCCATGCTCATGACGCGCGGCCTGGCCGAGATGAGCCGCCTTACGGTGAAGTGCGGCGGTCAGGCCATCACATGTATGGGCTTGGCGGGCGCGGGCGACCTGATCGCCACGTGCACCTCCGAGCATTCGCGTAACCGCTCGTTCGGCGTGGAGCTGGCGCAGGGCGGCACGCTCGAGGCGTATCGTGAGCGCACGCACATGGTGGTCGAAGGCGCGCTGGCGTGCAAAACGCTGAAAACGCTGTCGGAAGCCTATAACGTCGAGCTTCCCATCACCGACGTGGTGCGCGGCGTGGTGTGGGAAGGCGCCGACCCGAAAGCGGCGGCAAAGGACCTGTTCGCACGCCCGTTGACCACCGAGTTTTACGGGCTGTAGGGGAGAGCTGGGGTTTCTAGGCTGTGTCTTGCCGAGTGAACAGGGGACGGAGGTGTGTTCGTCCGGTGTTCTACGGGCTGCAGGGATGGCTTGGGAGTTCCGAGGCCGTAGCACGCCTGGGGCTTACTGGCTGCAGGTCTGGCCTGGGTATTCGGACTAAGGGTTTGACAGGGGGCTGTCAGGGCTGTATAGTCCGATTTGATATGGTTTTGCCGAAGAGCGGTTGCTGTGTTTAGCGGCAGCCGCTCTCTTTATAAGCTCCGAACAGTGAACAGTGGGGGGTGAACAGGGGACGGAGGTGTGTTCACGCGCCATCGTAGCCGCATGAGCAAGAGACGACGACCGCGTGAACACACCTCCGTCCCCTGTTCATGACGAACGCACCTCTGTTTCCGTTTCGCTAGCAAGCTTCTGAAGGGCGAAAATTGGCGGGCGGATGACGGGCCCCTCCCTTGCGAAAGGAACCGCATGAGCAATTACTCGTCCACCGTTGATACCCTTGCGCATCGGGTGAAGGTCATCGCTTCCAGGGCGGTTGCGGCCATCGCACTGGCCTTGGCCTTTGCGACCGCGCCTGCTGCGGCGTTCGCCGTTGACGCAGCCGGTGCTGGCGACCAGGGCTCGCCGTGCGTTCCTACCCAGGAGCAAGTTGAAAGCTACCGTGCGGACGGCTCGCTCGACGAGCGTGCGCAGGTTGCCGAGCGCCTTGGCCATGCGCAGCTGTCCGCTGACCTGACGCAGCAGGCCCTTGCCCGGCAAGCGGCGGCGCTCGGGCAGGGTGCGGACGTGTTCTCCTTGCGCTCTGTGGTTCCTTCGACTTGGAAAAGCGGCATGGCCACGGTCGGCGCCGGACACGTGCTGGCGTTGCGCGTGTCGTTCCCGGACCATTCCTTCGCCGACGATGATACGCTTGAGGCGCTTGATGCGCTCATCAACGGCGGCGGCGCCTCCGCGTTCCCTTACGAAAGCCTGCACGCCTACTACCGGCGCGCGAGCTACGGTGCGCTCGACATCTCCGGAACCGCCGTGGACTATCAGGCGAAACACGAGCGCAGCTACTATCAGCACGACATCAACTCGCTGTTCGTCGAAGCGCTCGACGCGCTTGACGAGACCTTGGACCTTTCGCAATTCGATGGAAACGGCGATGGGTACATCGACTGCGTGTACCTGCATTTCGCTGGCCCCGATGCCGGGTGGGGAAGCACCTGGTGGAGCCAGGAATGGACGGTGCCGCAGCAGGCTCCTCCCGAGGTGTATGAACGTTCATGGGATGGCATGCGTCTGTGGAACGCGTGCCTGCTGGCCGACAACTGCGCTGCGGACATGGCGGCTTCCACGCTCATTCACGAAACGGGCCACGTGCTCGGCCTTCCCGATCTGTACAGTTATCGGAAATCGACGGTCGGCTTGTCGGGGCGTTCGGGGTGCCTGACGTTCGACCTGATGGACAATAACGCCGGCGACACCAACGCCTTCTTCAAATGGATGCTCGGTTGGATTGACGAAAGCAAGGTCGTGCGCGTGGTCGCGAACGCCGATGGGGTCGACGTGCAGCGCGGCGGCGTTACGCAGCACTACGACGAGCATTCGATTGACCAGGTGCTTTCCGCGTTCACGGGTTTCGATCTTGCGGAGTGCGGCGGGTTTATCGCCGTGTCCGATTCCGATGATCTGCTTGACCCGGCGAAGGGCTTGTTCTCGTCGTTCTATCTGCTGCAATACGATCGCTATGCCGGCAACCAGTCGCTGGTGTACAAGCGCGGCGGCCAGGATTTCGAGCTACCGTCAGGTTTCAGGCTCTTCCGCGTGCAGGCGGCGCTTTCGGCGGAGGGGGACGACTACCTGCATCAGAACACCTCCGGAGCGCCCGGCAATCAGCTTATCGAGTTGGTCGACCCCGACATGAACGCCACCCATTCCGACGGGATCGGTTACGCGCCCGCTGCGATTACGGGCGACGGGTACGGGTGCATGCTGTATGACGGCCAGGAGGTGTCGCCGACCACCTATCCCTCCACGAATTTCGGCGAAAGCATCGGCGGCGGTTTCACGGGCTTGACGTTCTCGTTCGGCGAATGCGGCGAAGATTTCGGCACCGTCACCGTTTCCTGGTCGGATGCCGACGAGCCGGTTCCGGGCAACTTCTCCCTTTCCCTGCAGTCAGGCACGCTGCTGAACTGGGGTCCTGTGACGTTCGTCATGTCGTATCCTGCGCTGTACAAGGCATTCGAGAACGGGGCGTTCCCGTATCTCGTGATCGATGGAAGGCGCATCTTCTCCGCTGCGGACGTGAGCGGCGAAACCGTTTCCATGCGATATCAGCTCAATCCCGGCGAGATTTTGCCGACCAGCGCTTGCGAAGCGGTGTTCCCTGCGGGCTGCTTCTTGTTGGGCGTGGTCGATGGGGAAGAGGTGTACTCCGAGGAGATCCACGTGCCGTTTTCCCCGTCCGGCCTGGCGAGCTTCGGCAAGCATGGCTTCTACGAGCTGGGGACCGACCCGCTGGATGAGCGCGTCGGTATCTCCTCGGTGCTCGCCTGTGGCGACGGGTCGCGCTGCTTCCTGCGCGCGGTCGGCGAGAGTCTGTATCTCGAGACCATCGACGAGAAGGACCCGTCGAAGGTGAGCGAGGTGAAGATCGAAGGCGCGGTGCTGCCAACGTATCCGCAGGCCAGCGCGGTGCTGCAATGCGCCGTGCTGCCCGATGACCGCTGCCTGGTGACGGTATCGTTCGAGAACTTCGATGCTTCCGGCTTGGCGCGCGCCTACTTGGTGGACCTCGGGTCGCATCGGGTGCTCGGCGAGGCGTCCCTCAGCCGGTTCCCCGGCTCCGTTCGCGCCATGGCGGTGGGGAACGTGCCGGTCATGGGGACGTATGCGTACCAGCTTGGCTTCGGCGAGGGCTATGTGATGACGTCGACGTTTGCCGACGTTGCGGCAGGCGGGGTGGATGCGAGCGCTGCGGTTTCGCCTGGTGAGCGCGTGCTTTGGACGCGGGCATCGGGCGTTTACGAGGCGGGTGATGGGCTGATCGCCGCCATGTTCACCGAGGATGCTCTCGATGGCAATGGCCATCCCGGTGGGGTGAACCTTACGGTGCGTCTGTACGATGCCGAGTCGGTGGCAGCGCTTTTCGCGACGGCGCCTGCCGAGCTGAATCCCGATGCGCTCGAGGATTTCACCGAAAGCCTTGATCCAGTGTGCGTGTGCAAATTGAGCGGGTATCAGGCCGTCAACGATGTTGCGGCTCGCGATGATGCCGTGTACGTGCTGACGTCGGGTCGTCTGGATGCCAGCGGGTCCGAAGATGATACGTCGCGCGGAGGGGCGATCGTGAGGTTCGACCGTGCGGGCGTGCAAACGGCCTGCCGGGCGCTTGTCCCGGTCAGCTCGGTCGCGGCGACGTATACGGATCTGGCCGTCGGCGAACAGGGGGCGGTGGCGGCAACGCGCATCGCGATCGGGAACAAGGGCGCGTTCGAACCGCAGGAGACGCAGCTGTTCGATTCGTCGCTGAACGCGGCGGGTTCGTATGATTTCGTCGGGAACTCGACCGGTGGTTGGGTTGACGGGCGTTGGGTGGCGCTGGGTTGGGATAGCTCCCGGTTCGGCCACGCCATGGGCGCCGGGGCTCCGCCTGCGGATGATGCGGTGGGCAGCGCGGCTGTTGCGGCGTCGGATGATGCGGTCGTGGGTAGCGCGCCTGTTGTGGTTTCAGGTGGCGAAACGATGGGCGGCGGGGATGTTGCGGCTTCGGGCGTAGATGGTTCTGCTGCTTGCGCGGATGCAGCTTCCGTCTGTGCCGCCGACGGCGTTGATGTGCGAGAGGGCGAAGAGCCTGACCTGCACACGCGCGTCGGTTACGCGATATCCGACGCCTTGGACGTTGCTCCTGATTCCGAAGAGCCGGACGATTCCGAGGACCCCGGCGATTCTGGCGATCTCGAGGGCCCTGATGATACGGAGAAGCCCGAGAACCCCGAGAAACCCGATGCTTCCAAGAACCCTGGCGGGCCAAAGGATTCGAGCGAACCGCAGGGGTCAGGCGCTTTGTCTGCGGGAACCGGCGATAGCGTGCCCGCTCTTCCGCTGGCCATCGTCGCCGTCGTCGCGCTGGCAGTTGCGATATGGGCGCGCCGCCGTAGCCGTTAGCGGTTGCAGTGTCCCTTGCCGCAGTCATCGCGCTTGAAGTAGGCCATATTATCCACTAGGTCCAGCACTTCGACGTCCATGCCGTGGGCAAGGAAGGCCGTCTTGCTCACGATCGGGCGAACACACCTCCGTCCCCTGTTCTCAGAACGGTGACCGTCTGACACCGGTGCTAGAATGCCTGCCAACTACAAGAGCGGTGACCGAAACTCACCGATAACGCGATGATGTTGAACGCGCGTATTCCCAGTTCAGCATGGATTTTAAGATAAGTTCCCCTTGCAGCCGAGTCGGTATGAGTTTCAAGAAATGAAACCGTCTAACACTTAGGCGATACGTTCGCGATCGCAACAATACAGTTGCGATTCTCCGAACGCACCTCCGTCCCCTGTTCGTGTTCGCCCGAACAGGGGACGGAGGTGCGTTCGCCCGAGTTTCATGCATGAAGAAAGCCCGCGAACCTCGAAGGGTTCACGGGCTTTCGCAATCTAAATGCTTGTGGCGGAGTTGGGGCGGCCGTTACTTGGCTGCTTCCTCTTCCTGCTTTTCGGCGGCTTCAACGATCTTGTCGATGATGACGTCCAGCTTGCCTTCCACGTCGTAGTCCTCGACCTTGCCCTCGTCGCACAGGCGAGCGAACTTCGGGTCGATGGGCAGGGTGGTGTAAGCGGGGATGTTGTAGCGTTCGGCAACCTCGGCACCCTGCGGCTCGCCGAAGATGTGGTGCTCCTTGCCGCAGTCGTCGCACTTGAAGTAGGCCATGTTCTCCACCAGGCCAAGCACCTCGACGTCCATGTCGTGCGCAAGGTTGACCGCTTTGCCCACGATCATGGCCACCAGCTCCTGCGGAGCGGACACGGTGACGATGCCGTCGACGGGCAGCGACTGGAACACGGTGAGCAGCACGTCGGAGGTTCCCGGAGGCATGTCGACGAACAGGTAGTCGATGTCACCCCAGTTCGTCTCGCTCCAGAACTGGCGGATGGCGTTGGACACCACCGGGCCGCGCCATGCCACGGGCAGGTCGCCCTTGGGAAGCATGAGGTTGGTGGACATGACCTTGATGCCCGTTTGCGTCTGGCCGGGCAGGATGCCGTCGGCGTCGGCGGTCAGCGGGTTGGTGATGCCGAAGGTCTTCGGGATGGAGGGGCCGGTGATGTCGGCGTCCAGGATGCCCACCTTGTTGCCGCGCTTGTTCATTTCGCTGGCAAGCAGGCTGGTAACCAGGGATTTGCCGACGCCGCCCTTGCCGGAGACAACGCCGATGACGTGCTTGACGTTGCTGCGCTTGTTCGTCTCAAGCTTGGTGGGGCCGGCGGCGGTACGCTCGCCGCACCCGGATACACCGCAGCTACCGCACTCGTGCGAGCACTCTTCTGCCATGATTCCTTCTTTCTTATTGCGCTCCCAGATACCTGGAAGCCTCTCTCGTCCTGAAGGGATGATAGCACAATGCACCCATGCCGCACTCAATTAGCACCTGTTTTGTGACATATGCGGCACATTGTCAAGCAAATCCCGCTTTATGCATTTTGGGATGCGGCTTTCACAGCGAGATCACGCCGATATTTCGGGCGGACGCTTCGGGGACGTAGCACTAACTGTCAGCTTGCACCGTAGCGGGTTCCTTACCCGTTTCGCTCCCTCGCAGTTCGTGCGTGCGTTTGCTATTTGCGGGTTGGCAAACGAGATCATCGGCGAAGGTCGCCTACCGGTGCACGTGCTGCAAAACTGACAGATAGTTCTACGTCCCCAAGTGTCTGGTTTCGGGCGGTTAATTGTGCTTACTGCAGCTGCTGGACCTCGGTGTCGTCGAGGTTGAAGTCCTTGAATGCGGCGGTGGTGTAAGCGGCGTCTTCGTAGGTGTTGAAGTAGTAGCGGCCCTCGCGTGCGGAATAGGCGCTGGTAAACACGGTGAACTCGTTCGCGCCGTCGTTCATCTGCGCGCTTCCCTCCACCATGGCCACGCCGCCGAGCGTGCGGAAGACGCGCGCCACGTTGCCGCGCTCGGTATCTTTCGGCGCATGATGTGCGTTCAGGTATGCGGCGCGCACGAAACGCGACGGCGAGTACACGTCGCCGGGCAGTCCGCGCATGCCCGCGCCTGCGCCGTAGGGCGTCAACGTTGCATTTCCCCAGGTCACAGAGCTAGGGGCGCCAGGGGTCACGTTCATGTAGCTGCGCAGGTTCTCCAGGTGCCACGCAAGGCCCGGCTGATTGGCCAGCACGTCGGCGGGGTCGCGCATCACCTGCAGGCCTTCGACGGTCGATTCCACCACGATGCACCCGCTAGCGTCGGCGATGATCCAGTGCAGCATGCTGATGGGGAAGTCGCCGAAGCCCTTGTTCACCAGCGTGATGTTGGCCAGCGCCGCCTCGACGTCGTCGACCTTGTCGAAGTTTGAGGTGACCCACAGGGGGAACTCGTATGGGGCTACAGCAGTGGTCCCCGGACGCGCATCGTCGGGGAAGTAGGCGTAGCCGGGGAAGTTCAGGCCGGCGATGGCCAGGCCGTTCTCGTTGGCGCAGTCGAAATACAGCGGATACCCTTCCGACGCGATGGCCATGCCCAACACCGCGCGGTGTCCCGTGTTCGCGGGATGGTTGCGCGGGGTGAACGTGATGGTCTCGCCGTAGCCGTACGCCCAGTCTAGGTTGCGGCCGAAATATAGGTTTCCGTCAGAATCGGTGAATCGAATCGCTGTGCACATACGTGCCTCCGTTCAATGTTGACGCGCGGGTTTGCGCCTGCGTTTGCTCTTTCGGGGCGTTTTGCCCCTGCGGGAAAGGAATAGTACGCCTGCGGCAGCAGCTTGCAATGGGGAAACCCCGAGCGTTGCCTTCGCGTTGCGAAGCCGTTGAGCGGAAGTTCGCGCGGCTTGCAGGCAAAGAAAGCGAACTGCCCGCGCATCGCGCGAGGTGATATGCGGGCTGTTGGGCTTAAGGGGTCTGGGCTGGTGGGTGCGAAAGGCTTGGGAACGGCAAACAACCGCCGTCGTCCTCGTGCTACTTTCCGTTGCGGATCTTCTTGATGCCGCCGGCGGCTATGGCGGCGCCGGCGCCGATGGCGAGCACGCCGGGCCCGGGCAATATGAGCATAGGCACGCCCACCGCCATGACGGCGACGCCGGCCACGGTTTGGGCTGCGCCCGTCAGGCGCGATGCGGCAGCGGCAGCATCGCCTTGATTGCGAATGGGATTGCCGCGATCGTCGACGAACGTGGTGTGCAGCGGCTGGTTATCCACCTTCCCGACGCGCTTGCCGAACGAGGGCGGCGTGAAGGGCTCCGCAGCGGCTTGGGCCGCAGCGGCGGCGCCGCGCGCCGCGTCAACAGGGGTCACGTCGATGATGGGATGTTTCGGGAACGCCATAAGCAGCTCCTTATGCGTAGCGCCGCACGGGGCGGCGCGGGTAATCGTTGTGCGGGACGGGCCTAGCAGCCGCGTTCCGCTATCCGTAGGGTATCGCGTTGCGGGCGCTATGGGCCGTCGTGCGCTGACGCTGTCACCAACGCGTAACGAGTTCGCCACATGTATTACCCAGTGTTCTTCGAGGTCCGTCTGCTCCACGGCGCTTCGGTTTGCAGATGGTCTCTCGGTGCGCATTGTCTCGGTCCCCCGGTTTCCTTTCCGTCTAGTGCTTCGACTCGCCGTTGCCCCCCGTTCCCGTCGCTGCGCCCCGGCTTGCTGTCTGCCCGGTTTCCCATAAAGCTCGGTATCCTTGATGCTCGTCTTTTAGCTTCCCGAATCATCTCCCTTGCGGCGGCCTCGGGGCACTGCCCACCTCCCTGCAACGCCCCGGGGCGTATCCATCATCAGGCGTTTTACCGGCTCGCGCTGGGTTTTGCGCTACACTATCAGTAGTGTTCCGACCGTTTGGTTCGACTGCGTTTCGCGCTTGAATCGAGTTGGCGAATCGGGCGCGACGCCTTTATAAGGGGAAGGTGATCGTATGGCAGCTCCTGCTACCGAACATGTCCGAAACATCGTGCTGGTGGGCCAAGACGGTGCCGGCAAAACCTCGCTCGCCGAGGCCATGCTGCACGTTTCAGGCCGCACGCCGCGCATGGGCACCACCCACGACGGCAAATCCTACCTTGACTACGATCAAGAGGAGATTCGCCGCAAGTTCACTCTGGGCACCTCCGTCGCGCCCATTCCGTACCATGATTACAAGATCAACTTGCTCGACACCTCGGGTCATCCCGACTTCATCGGCGACACGCTTGCCGCCATGCAGGCTGCCGAAATGGCGCTATTCGTCATCGATGCCGTCGCAGGTCCCCAGGTCATGACCACGAAGCTGTGGCGCGAAGCCGAGGGCATGCGCCTGTCGCGCGCCGTGTTCATCAACCACATCGACCGCGAGCACGCAAACTTCGACACCATCATGGCGCAGCTTCATGCGCGTTTCGGAAGCCGCTTGGGGCCGGTCACCATCCCCATCGGCGTTGCCGAGGACTTCAAGGGCGTCATCGACGTGCTGCGCATGAAGGCCCGCTACTTCGACCAGGATGGCACCACCGACGACCGTATCGAGGACATCCCGGCCGAGTACGCTGAGGCGGCGCAGATTGCTCGCGACCGTCTGTGCGACTTGGTAGCCGAGGCCGACGACGACCTAATGATGAAGTACCTGGACGGTTCCGAGCAGCTGACTCAGGAAGAGCTCGAGAGTCTGCTCGATAAGGCCATCGCGCAGGAGCTGTTCATCCCCGTGTACGTGGGCTCCACCATCATCGAGCAGGGCATCCGTTGCGTGATGAAGGATATCTGCACCTACTTCCCGCATCCGCGCCACCACGGCGCCTTCCGTCTTGCAAACGGCGAGGAGACGTTCGTGGATGAGGACGGCGAGCCGGCGGCGTTCGTATTCAAGACCGTTGCCGACCCGTTTGTGGGACGTTTGAGCTACTTGAAGCTGATCAGCGGCGTGCTCACTCCCGGCATGGAGTTGACCAATGCGCGCACGGGTAAGAAAGATCGCCTGGGACACCTGTACGTGATGATGGGCAAGGAGGCCACGGATGTGAAGTCCGCGAAGGCTGGCGACATTATCGTGGTTCCCAAGCTCACCGACACGCGTGCCGGCGACACGCTCTCGCAATCGGGAACGATGTCCATCGATCCGCTGCCGCTGCCTGTGCCGCAATATCCCGTTGCCATCGAGGCGGCTAATAAGAAGGAAGAGGACAAGGTCGGCACCTTCCTTGCGCGCGCGGTCGAGAACGACCCCACGCTGCGCGTCGCCCGCAACGAGCAGACGCACCAGACTATCGTCACGGCAATGGGTGAAGCGCAGGTGGAGACGCTGCTTGCGCGCATGAAGGAGCAGGCGAAGGTGGAGGCGCGCCTGGTTCCCGTGCGCATCCCGTATCGCGAGACCATCACGAAGACGGCCGAGGCGCAAGGGCGCCACAAGAAGCAGACCGGCGGCGCGGGCCAGTTCGGCGATTGCTGGCTCCGCATCAGCCCCAACCCCGGCGAGGGCTATGAGTTCTCCGACGAGATCAAGGGCGGCGCTATCCCTGGCGGTTTGATCCCCGCTGTTGATAAGGGCGTTCAGGAGGCCATGGCGGAGGGCTTCTTGGCGGGGTATCCCATGGTCGACATCAAGTGCGCCGTGTTCGATGGCTCGTACCATTCGGTCGACTCCAACGAGATGGCGTTCAAGACCGCCGCACGCATCGGCTTCCGTGCGGCATGCGAGCAGGCCGGCGCTATTCTGCTCGAGCCAATGGCGACCATGGATATCGTGGTCACCGAGGAGTACGCCGGCACCGTTATGGGCGATATCGCCACGCGCCGTGGACGTATCGTAGGCACCGACTCTACTGACGAGGGCGAGACGGTCATCATGGTGCGCGTGCCATATGCCGAGGTCATCAGCTACACCAAGGATCTTCGCGCCATGACGCGCGGTTCCGGCAGCTACTACATTGAGCTGGAGGGCTACGATCCTGCGCCCGCCGATGTGACGAAGAAACTGGTCGAGGCTTACCAGGCATCGAAGGCATAGGCTGGTCCATAAGATGATTGCAACGAGCCGTCCTTCGGGGCGGCTTGCTGTTTGCTGCGATGAAGCGTTTCGGCTTGATGTTCGCATTCGCGCCTCCTGGTGCGTTCTTGTTGGGATGGTTTGGCGGTCGCATGGTATGGATCGGGGTCATCGGCGCGCGTTCGAGCGCAGGGTTCCCGCGTTTCGTGGCGGTCTGCTTGCTTGTGGCGGGCAGGCCCTGAGTTTGCGAGGAGCCCGCCCGTTCCAAAGGGAGGAGAGGCGATGGGGAGTGAAGCAGCAGGTCAGGAGCGTCTCCCATGACACGGCCCGCTTAAATCCAGCCGCCTCATCGCCTGGTTCGAGTATGATGCCGCCATCTTGCAGAACCCTTGTGCGTTACACCGAAAACTGTCCGCTGAACCTTGCAGGTTTGGGAAGATTCCGTCTGCCAGGAAGCCGCTGGAATGACCGAGAAACCCTGCGCCGTTGGCGGGCTGCAGTCTCCTCTATCTTGCGAAGGTGGGAGTTCTCCCAGGTTATAGCGGGACTCCGTGTCGTGTGCGCTAGCGTTTCGGGCCGTCTGATGCATCTCCTTCTAGCCCCGGTAACTTTTCCTCATGTGGGCATTTTCCCTAGACGCTTTGCCGAGTTCTTGATAGGCTCGAACCATTGATTCCGCGCCATGCCCACGCATCGGCGCAGGCAAGTAAAGGGGAATGCCATGTCTTACGTATTTACGCACGCAACGCTGCTCGACGGCACGCGCGATATGCAGCCGCAGGAGAATATGACCGTCGCTGTGGACGACGATGGCCGCATCAGCGCGGTCGGGCCGGCCGCTTCCACGATGGGTCCTGCGGGCGCGCAGGAGGTTGATCTGAAGGGCGCGTACCTGATGCCGGGCCTGGTCAACCTGCATGTGCATCTGTGCGGCAACGGCAAGCCCACTAGCGCCGGCGCGGCGGGCGACCTTATCGAGAAGGTGGTCGCTAACCCCGTTGGACGTTGGTACCTGCATCGTACGCTGCGCAAACATGCCCAGCAGCAGCTGGCAAGCGGCGTCACCACGGTGCGAAGCGTGGGTGATCCGGGGTTCGCCGACGTGTGGGTACGCGACGCCATCAACGCTGGCAAGTATCAAGGCCCGCGCTTGGTCACGTCGGGCGTGGGCGTGACGGTGCCGGGCGGTCATGGCGCGGGCCTGTTCGCCCACATTGCCGAAACGCCTGAGCAGGCGCGTGAGATCGTGCGCGACTGCTTCGCCCACAAGTGCGATTTGGTGAAGCTGTTCATCACTGGCGGCGTGTTCGATGCCGAGAAGGAAGGCGAGCCGGGCGTGCTGCGCATGTCGCCCGAGATTGCGGCGGCAGCAGTGGACGAGGCTCACAAGCTGGGCATGCATACCGCGGCGCATATCGAGAGCACCGAGGGTGTTCGCGTGGGCTTGGAAGCGGGCGTGGACACCATCGAGCACGGCGGCGTTTTGGACGACGAGCTGCTGGCGCTGTTCCGTGAAAACGGCGTGGGTCGCAAAAGCTCGCTGACCTGCACCGTCTCTCCGGCGCTGCCGTTCATCAAGTTGCCGCCCGAGATGACCCATTCCACTGAGGTCCAGGTGGTGAACGGCCGTATCGTCTTCGACGGTATCGTGTCCGCCGCAAAACAGGCCTTAGAGCAGGGGATTCCCGTTGGATTGGGTACCGATTCGGCGTGCCCGTACGTCACGCAATACGATATGTGGCGCGAGTTGGTGTACTTCGAGCGCATCGTGGGCGCAAGTCGCCAACTTGCGTTGCATGCGGCAACGCTGGGCAACGCGAGCATCATCGGGCTTGGTGACGAGACGGGCTCGATCGAAGTAGGGAAATCGGCCGACATGATCGTGCTGGATACGAACCCGCTAGATGACCTGGAGGCGCTGCGAAACGTGCGGCGCGTCATGGTCCGCGGCAAGTTCGCCGATGGCCTGCAGGTGAAGCACCTTTCCGAGCTAGATCGCGAGTTGGACAAGTTCTTGCCGCGATAGCGCATCCGGATGGGGTGGTCGCGCGTCATGGCGCGAGCCTGGTCTTGGAAGACGTCTGCTGAATGCGGTGGTCGGTTTGTTCGGGATTTGCTGCTGCATATATGGCTTGTGCTTCTCAGACGGGTTGCTTGTCACCGAGGGTAGTCAACCTGTTGATAATGCGCGGATTTGACGGGGTTTTGTGGAAGAATCTGCTGTTTCCGCAGGTCAAACGGTGTGAAAACACAATAAAACAAACGTTCGATTTTTCTTGAACGCGGGGGTTTCGCATGGTACAGTAGGTGCAGCGAACCCCCTTTTCATATATTCGCAACCCACTTGTCCATATTCATGTAGGAGGCACGAGCCCGATGATCAGACCGATTATGCGAAACCAGCTGTTCTTGGCCATGTCGTCGGAGGCCGCAACCATCGAGGATGTGTCAGTTGGGCAGGACTTGCTCGATACGCTTGAAGCGCACGCTCATGAGTGCGTGGGAATGGCGGCGAACATGATCGGCGTGCGCAAGCGCATCATCGTGTTCGACGACAATGGCACTGCCAAACTCATGTTCAATCCCGAAATCGTGCATGCCTCAAGCGAGTATTCCACCGAGGAGGGGTGCCTGTCGCTTGTGGGGCAGCGGCCATGTCGGCGGTATCGCAAGATTTGCGTGTCGTATCAGGACGAATCGTTCAAAACCTGCCAGAAAAGCTTCAGTGGCTTCACTGCGCAGATTATCCAACATGAAATAGATCACATAAACGGCATTGTCATCTAGGCGTTTGTCGTAGCGTTTTACCGGATGAAACGCCTCCGGGATAGGCTTCGAAGTTGCTGTAAGCCGCGATTCTCCTGCAGGATTGCGGTGACGCGATCATGTAATCGCGGATTTGCGTTTGCATAGCAGCTGCATTTAGATTTGCGTTTGCACTTTGCGCATTGTTGAACTTGTTGTTAGGGAAAGGTTTGCCGTGTCGGTACCTATAGAGCAGGCGCGCTTGGCGCTGGAAATGCATTTCGGCTACAAGGATTTCAGGCCGGGCCAGCAGGGCGTGGTGCAGGCTTTGCTCGCAGGTCGCGATGCGCTTGCGGTCATGCCTACCGGCGCCGGCAAGTCGGTGTGCTATCAGATACCGGGCGTTGTCATGAGCGGCCTTGCGCTGGTCATAAGCCCGTTGGTGTCGCTGATGGGCGATCAGGTGCGCAGCTTGCAGGATGCTGGCATTCAGGCGGCGTATCTGAACTCCACGCTTACTCCGTCTCAGCAGGGTTCGATTATGGCGCGTGCCCTGGCGGGGGAGTTCGACCTGCTCTATGTTGCGCCTGAGCGTTTGGAGGATCCGCGCTTTGTGGAGTTCGCCTCGCAGGCGCCCATTCCGCTGGTCGCGGTAGACGAAGCGCATTGCGTATCGCAATGGGGCCAGGATTTTCGCCCGTCGTATCTGCGCATCGGTGCGTTCATCGAGCAGCTTCCCACGCGCCCCACTGTTGCTGCACTTACTGCAACGGCAACGGAGCGCGTTCGCGCCGACATCGTGCGCCTTTTGGGATTGCGGGATCCCTACCAAGCGGTGACCGGTTTCGACCGGCCAAACCTTCACTTTTCCGTGGAGCGCCTAGAGCCGAACAAAAAGTTGAACCGCATCACAACGTATGCGAAGGCGCACCCCGAGGACTCAGGCGTGGTGTATTGCAATACGCGCAAGAATGTCGAGAAGGTGCACGAACACCTAGTGCAGTCCGGCGTGAAGGCAACGCGCTATCACGCAGGATTGAGAAAAGAAGAGCGCAGCGCCAATCAGCAGGCATGGATCAACGACGATGCTGCGGTCATCGTGGCAACTAACGCCTTCGGCATGGGTATCGATAAATCGAACGTGCGTTACGTCGTCCACTACAACATGCCGTCAAGCATCGAGGCTTATTATCAGGAAGCGGGCCGCGCGGGACGCGACGGGCTTGCAAGTGAGTGCATGCTCTACTGGAGCGATGGTGATTTGTCCACTTGCAGGTTCTTCCTTGAACAGGATAGCGGCAACGAAAGCATGAGCCTCGAGGAAGCTGAGGTTGCCCGCGCGGCTAGGCGCCGTATGCTGGCGGCCATGGAAGGCTATTGCCTGACGTGCGAATGCCTGCGCGGCTACATGTTGCGTTACTTCGGCGATGAGTCCGCAGCGCAGCAGGACAATGGCTCGTGCAACAACTGCTCGAACTGCGAAGGTGGGTTCAGGGCAGTGGACGTCACCGCGGAAGCGCGTGCTGTCATGCGTTGCGTGCAGGAGCTGCGCGGAAGGTTCGGCAAAGGCGTGGTGGTTGATGTGCTGCGTGGCACGAACATGGAGCGCCTTGAGCAATTCGGCCTTGCGCAGGCGAAGTGCCTCAACTCCGTCAGCATGTCGCAAGTGCAGCTGAAAGAGGTCATCGAGCTGCTTGCGGCGGGCGAGTACTTGGAGATATCGGATGGCCAGTTCCCCGTAGTGGGGTTTGGGGCTCGCTTCCGTGAAGCGGCAGCGCCTGATTTTCGATTGCAGATGAAGCAGGTGCTGCGACAACCGCAGCGTAAGCCGGGCGTTGCCGGCGGTCACTCGTTCGGTGGGTCGGGTACGGCAAGCGGTCCCGATGCAGCATACGACCAGGATTTGTTCGAAAGGCTGCGTGCGTTGCGCAAGCAGCTGGCGGTCGAAGGTGGACTGGCTCCGTACATGGTCTTCGGCGATGCCTCGTTGCGCGATATGTGCGCTCGCATGCCCGAAACCGAGGACGAGTTCATGGACGTCAGCGGCGTAGGCATGAAGAAGCTTGAGAAGTACGGCAAAGCCTTCCTCGATGAGATCGCAGCCTATCGCTCCGAAGTGCAGTAGGCGGCGGCGCGATTCGGTTGCTTGCGGGCGAAAGGTACAGTCCCGTATTGAAATTCCCTAATGCAAGGGACAAGAGCTAGATGTCTTGTTGCCGTGAGAACAGCCTTGCTTTGAATTGGCTCCGCGTCGAAGCAAGGTGCATTTCGCGCATCAGCATCAGCTGAAATAAGGCCACGCATAGCTTGGCACCATATGGGAAGAGGGGCTTGCGCCCCTCTTTCCATATCTGATGAGTAATGCTTTGAAATCTCTAAACGCCTCAAAAGCGCTTGACGGGACAGACTCCTGTCAAGCCGGTAGGCGACCGCGCAGCAGCGGTTGGACGACCCTGATACGTGAGCAGGGGACTGCCCCCTGCTCACGTGCGCCTCCAAACCCGTTACGCTTGACGGTAGTGCGACAGGAAGTCGCCGAGCTGGCTCATGGCTTCGGAGAGCACCTCGATACGCGGCAGGTATACCACGCGGAAGTGGTCGGGCGAACCCCAGTTGAAGCCCTTGCCGGGAACCAGCAGGATCTTCTTCTCGTGCAGCAGGTCGAGTGCGAATTGCTCGTCGTTGGTGATGTTGAATTTCTTCACGTCGATCTTCGGGAAGATGTAGAAGGCTGCACGGGGCTTGACGGCGGTGATGCCGGGGATGTCGTTGAGCGCCTTGTACACGTAATCGCGCTGTTCGCATACACGGCCTCCGGGCACCACGTAGTTGCGCACGCTCTGATGGCCCCACAGCGCGGTCTGGACGATGGACTGCGCCGGCACGTTGGAGCACAGACGCATGTTCGACAACATGTTCAGGCCCAAGATGAAGTCCTGAGCGCAGTACTTCTCGCCGGACAGCACCATCCAGCCGATACGGTAGCCGGCAATCATATGCGACTTCGAAAGGCCCGAGAAGGTGATGCAGAACAGGTCGGGGGCAAGGCTGGCAATGGAGACGTGCTCAAGATCGTCCATGACCAAGCGGTCGTAAATCTCATCGGACAGGATCATCAACTGGTGCTTGCGAGCCACATCGACGATCTGCTGCAGCACCTCGCGCGGATACAGCGCGCCGGTGGGGTTGTTGGGGTTGATGATGACGATGGCCTTCGTGCGCGGCGTGATCTTGCGCTCGATATCGTCGATATCGGGATACCACTCAGCCTGCTCGTCGCAGATGTAGTGAACGGGCGTGCCGCCGGCAAGGGTGGCGCAAGCCGTCCACAGCGGATAGTCGGGGCTGGGGATAAGGATCTCGTCGCCGGTGTCGAGTAGCGCCTGCATGCACAGGTTAATGAGCTCGCTGACGCCGTTGCCGGTGTAGATGCTGTCCATGTCCACATTGGGAAGGCCCTTGATCTGAGAGTACTGCATGATGGCTTTGCGCGCGCTGAACAAGCCCTTCGAATCGCTGTAACCCTCGCAATCGGGAAGCTGGTGTCGCATGTCCTGAACCACCTCGTCGGGCGTGCGGAACCCGAACGGGGCAGGGTTGCCGATGTTCAATTTCAAAATGCGCATGCCCTGGGACTCCATGCGAGCAGCTTCGTCCACAACCGGACCACGAACATCGTACAGAACGTTATCAAGCTTCGAGGATTTCTTGAACTGACGCATAGGTACGCTCCCTTGATCATCAGATACAGCAGGTTCATTAGTGTTGAAAGGTTCAAAATCGTTTTGAACCTCATGAGCAAGTGGTTCAGGTTTAGAAGGTTCATGTTCAGGAGGAGTCATAGGCGCAGACTCCTCGCCACCCAGCCACTCAGGAGTGACGTTCAATAGTTCAGCAAGCAGCTGCATTACGTCGGGGCGGGGGATGGTCTTGCCGCTAACATACTGGCTGACCTGGCTTTTCCAGAGTTTATGACCCTCTTCTTGTGCCGCATGGATCAAATCTGCCTGCTTCATGCCGGCGGCATCCATGGCAATCTTCAGTTGTTCGGCAAACACGTTCTGATCCATGCCGGTCCTTTCGTTCAAAGTTCAAACTATAGGTTCAAAGTTCAGTTCAATATAGAATTGAACTTTAAATTGAACCAAAGTATGAACAACTCAGTCCATGAACCTTTAAACTGAACCATGAACTGAAGTTATCACTCAATTGCAGTTCAGAGTTCATAGGTTCAATTTCTTGCAGTGTAGCACGTTCGCATAGTCGTGTGTTCAATTTCATAAAGCCCCTGAAGTTCAAGAATGAACTTTCTCCGATTAGCGGTCTGTTCACTTCTTCTCCCCGATTCCTCAAAAGCATTACCCTCATCTGAAGTCGGCCTTACAGTCGCTTTACATATCGCCCCTAGACTTTCTTTCTGCATGCCGAGGGTGTGCTGCGCCCTTGAAACGTCGCAGTCACGCGTTCGAGACCGACAAGCTCTCATATGGGGTAGAGCCACTCGAGCGTTCGATGTTTTAACGACGCAATGAGGTTTTCGAAGGGAGAACGAAAGTAATGGATCCGGCAACGCTGGTAATCGTCGGCTTGGTGATCGTCACCGCATTGACGTTTGACTTCACGAACGGTTTCCACGATACGGCCAATGCAATGGCCACGTCCATCGCAACGGGCGCACTCAAGCCCAAAACCGCCGTCATGGCCGCGGGTACGCTGAACCTCGTCGGCGCGTTTTTGTCTGTAGAGGTCGCAAAGACCATCTCCGGTGGCCTGATCAACGAGCAAGTGGTCACCATCGCCCCCGAGTTTATCTTGGCGGGCTTGATCGGCGCCATCATTTGGAATCTGCTCACCTGGCTGGTTGGCCTTCCTTCCTCGAGCAGTCATGCGCTGTTCGGCGGCCTGGTCGGCGCCGTTATCATCGGCGCGGGCATTGAGGGCGTGAACTTTGCTGCCGTGATCACCAAGATCCTCGTCCCTGCTCTGGTGTCTCCTATCGTTGCCGGTTTGGCTGCCTTCTGTGCGGTGAAGCCCATCTTCGCTGTGGTCAAGCACATGAGCGAGAAGCAGGTTGAATCCGGTTTCCGTCACGGCCAGACCGTCACCGCTTGCTTGGTTGCTCTTTCGCACGGTACCAACGACGCGCAGAAGACCATGGGCATCATTACGCTCACGCTCATCGCCGTTGGCCTGCAGCCCTCCGGTTCCGGTCCCGAGCTTTGGGTCGTTGCGATCTGCGGCCTTGCCATCGCTGCCGGCACGTACATGGGCGGTTGGCGCGTCATCCGCACGCTGGGCAAGGGCCTGACCGAGATCAGTACTCCGCAGGGCTTCGCCGCCGAGGCTGCAAGCGCAACCACTATCCTGGTGTCGTCCCACCTTGGCTTCGCGCTTTCGACCACGCAGGTTTGCTCCGGTTCCATCATCGGTACCGGCCTTGGCAAGAAGGGCAATCCGGTCAACTGGGGCGTTGCTGGCCGTATGGCAATCGCCTGGCTGGTCACCTTCCCCGCGGCCGGCATCGTCGGCGCTCTTGCCTGCGCGCTGGCTAAAACCGGCGTCTGGGGAACCGTAGCAACGGTTGCCATCGCCGTGTGCGTCGCGCTGATCATCTTCCGTCTTTCGAAGCGCAATCCGGTCAACAGCGGCAACGTCAACGATAGCCACGAGGTGAACATCAACGCCGAAAAGACTCGCACGGTTCAGCCTCAAGCTCAGGCTGCGTAAGGAAGGTAGAACATGATCACGACTGAAATCATTAGCTTCGCCACCGTTCTATTCACCGCGGTTTGCGTCGCAAGCCTTATCAGCGTTCTGTATGCCTGGGGTTTGCGCATGTGGGCCGACGGCTCGGTGGATGCCCAGGGCAACGCTCATCTGCTTCATCGAGTGGTCTCTGTCATTTGCTTCACTGCCTGCGTCTCGATCGTCCTATTCGCCCTTTGGCTGATGATTCCGATGTTCCACTAATCAGCGATTGCGGATAGGTGCTTTTGGCGGGTATCATCTTCTGACCGATATCCGAATGCGATCACTTCGTTAGGAGTTGCAATGGGAAGCATTTTGGTAGGCATTGACGGCAGCGATCGCGGGCGTCGCGCCCTTGATTGGGCGGTGCGATTCGCTCGCGTGGTTGGCTACGACGTCCACATGCTGGCGGTCATCGACGAGGCGATTGCCAATAAAGCCGGGGTAAGCGTCGAAACCATCACCGACACCGTGACCGCCGCGCTCGAGAAGAAGCGCCAAGCGGCTCTGGAAAGCTATCCCGACATGCGCATCCAGGCAAGCGTCTCCGTTGGCGACATCGTCGGCGTGCTCGCCGATTCCGCGGCCATGCACGACCTGATCGTGTTGGGCAGCCACCACGGCCACACCATCGGCGAAACCATCAGCGGCGCGAAGGGCCTGCGCGTGTCCGTGTCCACCAGCGTTCCCACCGTCGTGGTGCCCGCTGACTGGGATGCGAAGCAGCAGGGCTCCGGAATCGTCGTGGGCGTCGGCCCCGATGAGGCGGTCAGTGCTCGCGCCATCGACTTCGCCGCGCGCGCGGCTGTAGCATTCGAGCAGCCGCTTGAGCTGATCAGCGCCTGGGGCGTTCCCGCGTGGCTTGAGCGCACCGCGGAATCCATGGGCGGTGGCTTGACGCCCGTTGGCGAACAGCGTCAGGCTGAGCTCGACCGTCAGCTCGGTCGCCTTGCCTATGAATATCCGGGGTTGCAAGTCACAGGTCGCACCGTCGAGGATTCCTCGCCCTCCCGTGCCCTTATCGAAGCTAGCAAGGAAGCATCCATGCTGGTCATGGGCACCAACTCGCGCAATGCGCTGGGTCGCACGCTGTTCGGCAGCGTCACGCACAGCGTGCTTTTGAACCTGAAGGTGCCGACCATTGTCGTCCCTCAGGCATAAGCGCTCCGCAACATATCCAGTGCCGCATCTTCTCTCGGGCGGCATCCCCCTCTATACGGAAACCGGCGCCATCGAGCGCCGGTTTCCGTTTCTATAGGGTTTTGCGGGAGGGCAAACCCCCGGGGCAAGATGGCGAGGCGGGCTTGGCGGGCGAACGAATCGCCGCCGGGCTACACCATCCGGCGGCAGCTCATTTGCAAATTTCCACCGCCGTGTCGCGTTCCTGCCTTACGCCCTCCAATCGCGGCGGATTTGCTCCCATTTTGCGTCGCGGCTGGCTTCCACTTGGGCGATCTCGTCGTCGGTGAGCGCGCGGAACCTGCCTTGGCGGCGCAGGTACGCCTCCACGCTGGCGAACTCGCGCGGATTCCTGCTGAGCTTGAACTGCCCGCCCGGCACGCCGCTGAGCTGGGGTCCTTCGTACTCGGCCAGGTACCACAGGCCGCAATCCACGATGTCGCGCGCCACGTCCACCATGTCGGCCTCGGGGCAGCCCCAGCCGGTGGGGCACGGCGCGATCACGTGGATGAAGCGCGTGCCGCGAATGTCGCGGGCGCGCTCGAGTTTGCGCAGGAAGTCGGGCAGATACCCCACGCTCGCCGTTGCTGCATAGGGGATGCCGTGCGCGGCCACGATCTCAAAAACGTTCTTCTTCTGCGTCAGACACCCGTGCGCGTTGCGCCCGGCCGGCGTGGTGGTGGTCTTCGCGCCGAAGGGCGTCAGCGAGCTCTTTTGGATGCCCGTGTTCATGTACGCCTCGTTGTCGTAGCAGATGTAGAGCACGTCGTCGTTGCGGTCGATGGCGCCCGAGAGCGCCTGCAGGCCGATGTCGGCGGTACCGCCGTCGCCGGCGAAACCCACCACAGTGCAGTCGTCGGGCTTGATGCCCTGCGCCCGCAAACCTGCCTCGATGCCGGTGAGCACGCTCGCCGTGGCCGCAAAAGGCGTGATCATCGCGTTGTTTGCGAACGAAAGCTGCGGGAAGTTGAATCCCACGGCGCTCATGCAGCCCGCCGGCAGCGCCGCCACCGCGTTCGGGCCGAGCACCTTGAGCGCTGCGCGAACGGCTAGCGATCCGCCGCATCCGGCGCAGGCCTTGTGCCCGAAGAAGAACTCGTCATCGGGCAGGGTCTTCGCGTTCAAAGCCATGGCTATCGGCCTCCTTCCGCATCGATTGCGCACGCGCCGTCGCGCGCGCCTTCAGGGTCGCTGTCCGCAACGCCCTCGGTGTCGCCGCAGCCTTCGCAGCACGGGTTGCCGAACTCGTCGGCCACGGAGTCGACGCCCAAAAAGCCCACGCGCGGGCAATCCTCGGGCGCGATGCGTCCCGCGGCAATCTGGGAAAGCACCTCGAACATGCCTCTCATCTGGGCTTGCGTGATATCGTCGCCGCCCAGGCCGCCCACGAAGTTCACCACCGGCACGGCGTTGCCCGCCTGCTGCAGCGCGGAGCATACGTTGGTCATGACCGTGCCTTCCGCGCCGAAGCTGACGTCCTTCTCCAGCACACCCACCGCGGCAGCGCCGGCCAGCGCCTCCACGATCTGGCGAGCGGGGAACGGGCGCATGTAGCGGATGCGCACCAAACCCGCCTTCACGCCCTGCTCGCGCAGCTGCGCCACGCGCTCGCGCGCCAGGCCGGCGATGGAGCCCAGCATCACCAGCACGATGTCGGCATCATCGCAGTCAACGGCCTCGATCAGCCCCGGATAGCTCCTGCCGAACACCTCGGCGAAGCGCGCTTCCGCACGCTCGATGGCGTCGGCTGCCGCCAGCATGCCTTCGTGCGCCGAGTGCTTGAAGTAGCGGTTGAACTCCGGGCCCGCCGAGTAGCCGATGTTGACGGGGTTTGCGAAGTCGAAGCGGTTGCCCGCGCCGTCGTAGGGCGGCAGGAACGCATCGGCCTGCTCCTGGGAGGGGATGTCCACGCTTTCATAGGTATGCGTGAGCGCAAAACCGTCCAAGTTCACCATGAATGGCGTGCGGACCTCGGGGTCTTCGGCCACGGCGTAGGCCATGAGCGCCAGGTCAAGCGCCTCCTGGTTGTCTTGCGCGTACGCCTGTACCCAGCCATGGTCCAGAAGCGCCAGGCTGTCGCGCTGGTCGCCGTAGATGTTCCACGGCAGCGCGGTGGCGCGGTTCGCGTTCATCATGACGATGGGGAAGCGGCCGCCTGCGGCGTAGGTCAGGCACTCAGCCATGTACAGCAGGCCCTGGCTCGATGTTGCCGTGAACGTGCGCGCGCCCGTGGCCGACGCGCCGATGGCGCACGACAGGGCCGAATGCTCGCTTTCGACATGCACATACTCCGCCGCTAGCTGACCTTCCTCGACCATTTCGGAAAGGCGCTCGACCACGACGGTCTGCGGCGTGATGGGGTAGGCCGAGATCACCTGCGGTCGCGCCAGGCGCACGCCCTCGGCGAACGCCTCGTCACCGGATAGAAAACGCTTCATGCGCATCGCGCCTCCTTCGCGTTCGCTTCGGGCGCCATGGAAAGCGCGTCGAACTTGCAGGCGGCGGCGCAAACCCCGCAGCCTTTGCAGAAATCAAGGTCGATATCCACCGAAACGCCCGCCTTGTTCTGGCCGGCAATCTTGAAGATGGCGCCGTCCGGGCAGTATAGGTAGCACTGCAGGCAGCCCGTGCACGCGTCCGTGTCGAGCACGGGGCGGACGTTGCGCCAGCCCGCGTTGACCTGCGTCAGGTAGCCCGCGGCATAGCAGGTGGTATCGGCGTAGGCGGAAGGTTCGGGAACGGTGGCGAACAGCTGCGGCATATGCGCTGCCGAAGAATGCGCCGACCGGTGCAAAGCGGTTACCGTCTCCGCCGCAGCACATGAATGACCTGCGGATTCGTCAACGTCAGCTTCCTCATGCCCTGCAACCTCGGCCTGCTGGACCAGCGCGATGGCGCGCTCGACCACCTTGATGTTGCCGTCGTGCAGCTTTGCGGGCATGTACTGGCGGATGGCCTCCTCCACGCTCTCGCGGTTCACGCAATCGGCAAGCTGCGCCAGCGCGCCCAGAAACACCGTGTTGGGGATGGGCCGGCCCAGAAGCTCGGTGGCCAGACCGTCCGCGTCGATGGCCAGCAAGCGCGGATCGTCCAGCGCATCAGCCGTGTTCACCAGGCAGATGCCGCCCGGCTTCAGCTCGCGCTCCCAGCCGGGCGCCAACAGCGTTCCGTCCAGGTAGATCACGAAATCCGCTTTTGAAACGGCGCTTCGGTCACCGACTTGCACCGTATCGATCTTGGTGAACGCGCGCATGGGCGCGCCGCGTCGCTCGGGGCCGAACGAGGGGAACGCAAGCGCGTGCCGCTTGCCGTCAAGCGACGCCGCCGCGCCCAGAAGCCGAGCGGCGGTGAAGGCCCCCTGCCCGCCGCGGCCATGCCAAAGCACTTCTATCATATGAAACCTTTTCCCGTCTTGTATATGCCGTTCCATCATACGCCAGACATTTGCCCAACGTCTGGCGGGCCCGGCGCCGGCCCGCAAAACGCCGAAAAGGGGACGAGCACGCCCGTCCCCTCCAAGGTCGCAAAAACCGCGTTTCCTAGAACTTGGCGTAACGCTCCAAGTTCTTCTCGAGCGTTGCCACGAAGCGCGCCGCGGTGCCGTCGAGCTGCGCGCCCTTCTTCTTCAGGTAGCCCAAGCGCAGCGTGACGTCCGCGTCAAGCGGAACCGTGCGCAGCTGCGCGCCATCGGAGATGCCCACCAGGATGCCGGAGGTGACCGTGTAGCCGTTGAGCGCAACGATCAGCTCGGAAAGGCTGGCGCGGTCGGTGGTGGCGATGGACTTGGCGCGCGGCTGGTCGCCCAGCGCCTCCTCGAAGAAGGCAGCCGGAACGTCGTTTCCCTGGTCAAAGTAGATGTAGGGGTAATCGGCAAGCTGCTCGAGCGTCAGGCTGGACGCGTTGACCAGCGGGTGGCTTGCCGGCAGCGCCACGCGTGGGGCCGACTCGACCAGTTGCACGAACTCGAGGCCGGCGGCGTCGAAGGCGGCGTCAAGCTCCGCGGCGGTCGCGGAGGTCTCGAACACCACGCCCAGCTCGCTTTCGCCCGATGCCACGTCATCGATGACGCCCTGCGTGGTGCGGTCGCGGAACGCGTAGTTGTAGGAGTCGCCGCCGAGCGCCAGCACCGTGTGCGCAAACGTCTGGACATTGAACAGGTAATGCTGCCCGGAAACGGAGAAATCGTATGCCATGGGAAGATCCTTTCGTTCTGTGCCGCATCCCGCAAAAGCCTGTTGCGGGATGCGGTCGATGTGAACCAGGTGGTTTTGCGCCGTCGCTTACTTGGCGCTTTCGCGCTCGTCGATGAAGCGCTTGGCCTTGTGCTCGCTGGAGGTGCCCAGCTTGTCGGCGTCGAACACGATGACCTTGGCCGGACGCACGCCGGTATGGGCCTTCAGCGCCGCCTCGACACGCTTGGACACCTGGTCGTAAGGCTCATCGCTGCCGAAGGCGCGCTCGACGGACACCTCGTAGCGGGTGGTGAAGTTCTCGTCGTACACGCGGATGGAGTACTCGCCGGTCAGGCCCGGTTCCTTGCGCACGACGTACTCGACGTCGGAGGGGAATACGTTGACGGCGCCTACGATGAACATCTCGTCCTTGCGGCCGGTCACGTGGATGCGGGCGTGGGTGCGGCCGCAGCTGCACTTCTCGGTGGAAACGTAGCCGATGTCGCCGGTGCGGAAGCGGATCATCGGGCGGGCCTTCTTCATGAGCGTGGTGTAGGTGAGCTCGCCCACGCTGCCGGGCTCGAGCACCTCGCCGGTGACCGGGTCGACGGTCTCCACGAGGATCTGATCCTCGACGATGTGCAGGCCGTCCTTCGCCTCGCACATGGCCGCGCAGGCGCCGTAGATGTCGGACAGGCCGAAGAAGTCGACCACGTTCGCGCCCCACAGCTCCTCGATGCTCTCGCGCGTGGATTCGATGGAACCGCCCGGCTCACCTGCGACGATGATGGTGCGGATGCTGAAGTCGTTGCGCGGGTCGAGGCCCTTCTCCTTGATCTTCTGGCCCAGCGTCCAGGCGTAGGAGGGGCTGGTCCAGATGATGGTGGGCTGGTACTGCTTCAGCACGAAGATCAGGCGGTCGGAGGGGATGGCGCCGGCCCAGATGGCAAGTGCGCCCAGGCGCTGCGCGCCGATGACATCGGGGCCGCCGACGTACAGGGCGAAGTTCAGGCCGTGGACGTAACGGTCGTTGGGGCGCATGCCGGCCTGCCAGAACAGACGGGCCTCGGTGTCCTGCCACAGGTCGAAGTCCTCCTGCGTGAAGGGGCTGACCGTGGGCACGCCGGTGGAGCCGGAGGAGGTGGCCATGAACACGACGTCCTCCTCGGGCACGCTACACAGCTCGCCGAAGAAGCTGCCCACGTGCTGGGTCTCGCGCTCGGTCTGCTTGTTGATGAACGGGAACTTCGCCAGGTCGTCAAGCGTTTTGATGTCGGAGGGCTTCACGCCGGCGGCGTCGAAGCTGCGCTTGTAGTAAACGGTGTTGTCGTAGGCGTACTGCACCATGGTCTGCAGGCGCTCGAGCTGCAGCTGCTCAAGCTCGGGGCGCGGCATGCACTCGATTTCCGGATCGTAGTACTTCTGGTCGTACGGGATGTTCTTCTTTGCCATGATGCGGTGCTCCTTGGATCGCGTAGTGCCGGCGGGCGCCTTGCCTGCCGTGGTTTTGCTGTTCGTATTGAAACACCGAATTGCCCGGTATTCAACGCAGGTTACTAGGATATTTATCGATGGATTGTTATCGGGCAAATCGATAACCTAGCTGACCTGGGAATATATGGCGAAGGAAGGGGCGGGGAAGGGGAAGCTGGCAAAAAGAATCGCGATGTTTGCCGCGGGTATTTGTCAGTTTGCGTGCTCAACGGTTGTCGGGTGTGCTGCCGCATGGGAAGAAGGGGAGTGGAGGCCGGAGAATAGGGAAGACGAAGGCGTGTCGCCTTCCCTATTCTCCTTGCGTGCTGTCCGGGTACCAACGCGCCCTTTGCCAGCCGCCTTTTCGCTGTTTACTCCCTTTCCGCCAGCTCGCGCAAAAGCTCGATCTCGGCTGCGTAGCCGGGCAGCTCGTTGGGGGTTTCCAGGATGAAGGGCAGGTCGCGAAGCGCGGGGTGCGTGACGATGCGCTGGAACGCGTCGACGCCGATGAAGCCTTGCCCGATGCACTCGTGGCGGTCCTTGTGCGCCCCGCAGGGGTTCTTCGAGTCGTTGATGTGCACGGCGCGCAGGCGGTCGAGGCCGATCACGCGGTCGAACTCGTCGAGCACGCCGTCCAAATGGTTCACGATGTCGTAACCGCCGTCGTGGATGTGGCACGTGTCCAGGCACACGCCCATGTGATTGGAAAGCTCCACGCGGTCGATGATGGCGGCCAGCTCCTCGAACGTGCGGCCCACCTCGGTACCCTTGCCGGCCATGGCCTCCAGCAGCACCGTGGTGGTCTGTTCGGGGCGCAACACTTGGTTGAGCAGGCCCGATATCAGCTCGATGCCCGTTTCTGCGCCTTGCTTCACATGGCTTCCCGGATGGAAGTTGTAGTAATTGCCGGGCACGGATTCCATGCGTACCAGGTCGTCTGCCATGCATTCGAGCGCGAACTCGCGGGCGTGCGGCTTGTCCGAGCAGGGGTTGAGCGTGTAGGGGGCGTGCGCCACCAAGGGGCCGAAGTTGTGCTCGGCCATCAGCGCGCGCAGCGCCGCCGCGTCGGCGGGGTCGATGGCCTTCGCCTTGCCACCGCGCGGGTTTCGCGTGAAGAACGCGAACGTGTTCGCGCCGATGGAAAGCGCGGTTTCGCCCATGGCTAGAAAGCCCTTCGACGTTGACAGATGGCATCCGATGGTCAGCATATCGACCCTTTCTTCGTTTGCGAATTTGTTTGAACCGCGGAAGCGGCGGTTTTGCGGGATGGCGGCGCGGACGTCGGATTCGGATTCAACGGCTCCGGCTCCGGGCGCCTAGCGTTCGCACGCCCAGCGTTACCAGAGTCCTAGCGCGTGCTGCGCCGCCAGGCTCGTGCATGCAATGGCCACCCAGCATGCCGCGCCCAGCACGATGGGTTTTGCGCCCGACTTCACCAGGCCGACCACGTCGGTGTTCAGGCCGACGGCCGCCATGGCAACCACGATGAAGAACTTGCTGAGCGTTTTGAGCGGCGCGAAAACGGCCGGGTCGACGCCTGCGGCGCTGGCGCCCGTGGCCACCAGGGAGGCGCACACGAACAGCACGATGAACGTGGGCAGCGCACGTTTCAAGCTGAAACCGCTGGTAGATGCATCATTCGCGCCGTTTTCCGCGGCTTGCTTGCGTTCGCGCGCGGAAACCCATAGCGCCAGCGCGAACGTGATGGGGATGATGGCGAGCGTGCGCGTGAGCTTGACGATGGTGGCGTAATCGAGCGCGTTTGCGCCGGGGTGCATGCCGTCCCATACAGCTGCGGCGGCGGTCACCGACGACGTGTCGTTGACCGCGGTACCCGCGAACAGGCCGAAGCCGTTATTGCTCAAACCTATAACGTCGCCAAGCGTGGGGAAGATGAGCGCTGCCAGCACGTTGAACAGAAACACCACCGATATGGCGTGCGCCACTTCCTGATCGTCGGCTTTGATGACCGGCGCGGTGGCGGCGATGGCCGAGCCGCCGCAGATCGAGGACCCCACGCCGATGAGCGTGGCGGTGCGCCCGGGCACGTGCATCACGCGGCACAGCACGGCCGCGGTGATCAGCGACGCGGAGATGGTGGACAGGATGACGGGCAGCGACATGGCTCCCACCTGGGCCAATTGCGTCAGCGGCAATCCGAAGCCCAGCAGCACCACGGCGGTTTGCAGGATCTTCTTCGACGCGAACTTGATGCCCGGCCCCGCAGCGCCCTTCTCCTTCCAGAACGTACCGATGACCATGCCCAGCAAAATGGCGAACACGGCGCCGCCCACCAGTGGCACCGCCTGGCCGAGAAACCAGCAGACGACGGCGATAAGGGCGCTTACGGCAATGCCGGGCGCAAGGGTTTTGATGTGGGACATGAGGTGCTTTCTACGCGTAAGTTGTATGACGCGGTCAACTATAGCGCAACGTCCCGGTGGAGCTATGCGCCAGCGCGCGCATCCGCCTGAAGAACATCGATGGCGATGTCCACGGCGTCTTGGATGCAGCCGGGGCAGGAGCGGAGCGGCCCCGCGGGGTTGCCGATGCCCTTGAGCTCGGAGCAGATGGTGGTGCCGTTTTGCGCCTTGAATCGCGAGCACATCTGATCGGCCAGCTGGTACGTTTCCATCTTGCTGACGGGGTTTTCGCTACCGGCGCTTTTGGCCCATCCGGCCGCCATGACGGCGCCCGACACCGCGCCGCAGGTCTCGGTATAGCCGCCCATGCCGCCGCCAAAGCCCTCCATCAGGCGAAACGTCTGGTCGACGTCAAGCCCGATCGCCGGCGCCAGCGTGCAAGCGACCGCCTGCGCGCAATTGAAGCCTTGCTCGAGATACGCCATCGCCTGCGTTTTGCACGCATCGTGGTCAAGTTCCAAAATCGCCTGTTTCGACATGGCAGTTCCTTTCCCCCTAGGTTTGCCCTATTGTAACCGCTGACATTTTGCAGCTTGCCGGCAAAAATGCGTTCAGGTTTGCGCACCGCGGTAAGCTGAGCGTGAACATAATGAAAGGGGAGCCCGCCATGAGCCACAAATTTTGCAACCTTACGGTAGATGAGGCGCTCGAGCGCCTGCGCGAGGGAAACGCTCGCTATCTGAGCGCGAGCCAAGCGCAGGGCGATGTGTCGCCGGAGTTGCGCCAGTCGACGTTTTGCGAAGGCCAGCGCCCGTACGCTATCGTGCTGGCGTGCTCGGACTCGCGCGTGATCCCCGAGGCCATCTTCTCGGCGGGCATCGGCGAGCTGTTCGTCATCCGCGTGGCCGGCAACGTGGTGGACAAGCACCAGCTCGGCAGCATCGAATACGCCGAAGACCACTTGGGCTGCAACCTGGTGGTGGTTTTGGGCCACACGGGCTGCGGCGCCGTCGACGCCGCCATGCATCACGAGCCCTACGGAACAGTGAAGTTCATCACCGACGAGATAGCAGACGCTATCGGCAACGAAACCGACGAAGCCGCCGCCTGCCTGGCGAACGTGGCGCGCAGCGTACGCCGCATCGAGGAAAGCCGCAAAGTCCGAATCGACGAGGCGGAACACGGCCTACGGGTAATAGGAGCCCTCTACCAAACCGACACCGGCGAAGTCCAGTTTTTGGAGCGATAGCCGAACGCGGATGCGCCCGCGGGATTCCGCGGGCGCATCCGCGTTTTCGTTAGGTTGTTTGCGGACCGTTGGGCCAGCGAGGTCGCCATCCCTCGCAAGCTGCCTGCATGAACACACCTCCGTCCCCTGTTCACGGGGGGTCGCCGGGGCATCGAACCCATCGCCCCCCGCAGGCGCCTTACGCGGCTTTCTCCTCTTGCTCGAGCTGGGTGCGGGCGTAGGCGATGGCGTCGTCGATGTTCGGGCGGAAGCGATCCTTGCCCACCAGGTCGACGAAACCGGCGCGGCGCATGGTCCTCATGGGCTGCTCGTTGGCGTGGCTGAAGATCAGCTGCACGCCGTTTTCCGCGCAGTACTCGTACAGGTTCTCCAGCGCGTTCATGCCCGTGGCGTCCAGCGAGGGCACGCCGCGCATGCGGATGATCAGGTACTTCGTGAAATCCTTCACCGAGATGTCGGAGATGCGGTCGGTCATGCCGAAGAACATCGGGCCGTTGATCTCGTACACGCGGACGCTCTTGGGCAGCTCGCGCAGGTGCGTGACCTCGGAATCCTTGTCGCAGAAGTACGTCCAGCCCTTCACCTCGGTCTCCTCGGCGACCATCTTCATGAACAGCACCACGGTGATGAGCATGCCCACGGCGATGGCGGTGACCAGGTCGAACACGATGGTCAGCGTGAACGTCAGCAGCAGCGTGGCCACGGCGCCGCGCGATGCGGTGGCGCAAAGGTGGGCGAAGTTGCGCCAACCCGACATGTTATAGGCGACCTGCAGCAGAATCGCCGCAATGGTGGGCATGGGGATGAGCGCGGCGTAGGGCATCAGAAACACCAGCACCAGCAGCAACACTGCGGCGTGCACCATGCCGGCGATGGGCGTGCGGCCTCCGCTTTTCACGTTGGCGGCGGTACGCGCGATAGCGCCCGTTGCGGGAATGCCGCCGAAGAGCACCGAGCCCATGTTGCCGACGCCCTGCGCCACCAGCTCCATGTTGCAGCGGTGATGGCCGGAAATCATGGAGTCGGCGACCACGCACGACAGCAGCGACTCGATGGCTGCAAGGATGGCGATGGTGATGCCGTTGGCAAGCTCGTCGCGGAACAGGTCCAGGCTGAGCTGGGGGAATTGCAGCGTGGGCAGGCCCGCCTCGATGGTGTACAGGTCGCCGATGGTGTTGACCTGCAGGCCGAACGCGGGCACCATGGCGGCGCCCACGATAACAGCCACCAGCGAACCGGGGATGCGCTTGGACACCTTCGGCCACAGCATCAGGATGACAAGGCACACCACGCCCACCAGCACCGCCTGCCAGTTCACCGTGGAGATGTTGGCCGCCAGGGCGCCCAGCTTGTCGGTGGTGTCGACGGTAGTGGTGCCGGCGGGGTACGTCAGCCCCAGCAGGTCCTTGATCTGCCCGATCACGATGGTCACCGCGATACCGGCAGTGAAGCCGGTGGTGATGGTGTAGGGAACGAAGCGAATGAGCGTGCCGAGCTTCAGCAGGCCCATGAGCACGAGTATCACGCCGGCGATGATGGTGGCCGCCACCAGACCCTCCATGCCGTCGGTGGCCACGATGCCCGCGACGATGGTGGCGAAGGCGGCGGTGGGACCGGAGATCTGCACGCGGCTGCCGCCCAAGAACGCAATCAGGAAGCCTGCGATGATGGCGGTGTAAAGGCCCTGCTCAGGTCCGACGCCTGATGCGATGGCCAGCGCGATGGAAAGCGGCAGCGCCACCACGGCAACCACCACGCCCGAGACGATGTCCTTCGGGATCTGGCGGCGCAGCTCCTCTTTGCTGGAGTGCTTGATGATGCTGAATAATATGGGCTTGATCTTGTCTCGCTGCATGGCCTTCGTTTCGCGTCGGAATGGTCGGTTTCAAAGCTCCTGCAACGCAGCCCGCCGGGCGATGGAGACGACAACGCCCCAACCGGGCCTTTTCCCCGGATGGAGCGTGATGTGTCTTCAGATTGTACGGCATGCCTAGCCGCAAGAGGGTGTTTATGGTAACGCGGCAAAGCCGCCCGCCGCCCGACCACACAAAATCGCCAGTAAGAAGGGATATCGGCGCTGACGCGACGGCCGGGGGCGATTCGAGACAAGTCGGCAAGATGACGCCAGATGTCGCAAATGTAGGGAAATAACCTACATTTGCGACAATTCAAGCGAGGCAGATGGCCTTGAAGTCCTTCCATCAAGTTTTGCACCTCGCCCCATGCGCTCACAGGCGCAGGGCTGCTTTTCGTCATCCAACTGACGAGGCAAAGGCCTGCAGATACGCTTACGGCATCATCAAAGACCATCCATTCGCCGATGGTAACAAACGAACCGCCACCGCCTTCATGGGTACATACCTCAGGCTATCCGGGTTCGAATTCAAGCCATCCCATGCCGACCTTCTTGAAGCCATGCTCGGTACTGCCGATGGTACATGGGACTTCGAACCGCTTGTGGAGTGGGTGCAAACCGCTGAGGGATAACCGCGCCAAACGAACGGGGGACGGAGGTGTGTTCGCGCGGAAACGCGTTCACGCATGCAAGCACGTCGCTCGCTCCCCGCGGCGCGCCTGATGCCTGGTCCGTCCCCGCTCCGTCTCCCCGCTACCCCTTGCACGCGTCGCGCCATTCGGTGGGGGAGGTTCCGGTCGCTTGCTTGAACGCCTGCGAGAACGCCGAGGGTCGTGGCCAACCCAGGCGCTCGGCCACGTACGCGACCGAATCGCCGCTTGCAAGCAGGACCTTTGCGCGTTCGATCCGGCGCGCTTTGGCGTATCGCCCGATGCTTTGCCCCGTCTCGCGCGAGAACGCCGAGCACAGGTGCGAGCGACTCACGAACAGCATGCTCGCAAGCTCGTCGAGGCCGGGTGCGCGCCCCTCGTCGAGCATGCGCTCGATGGCAGCCTGCGCCTCAAGAGCAAGTTCGCCGCGCTCGCGCGCCGAAGCGCCGCACCGCGCGTCCTCGTCACCGGCGCATGACGCGGCAAGCTCGGCCACCATCTGCTCGACGCGCGCCTGGATAAGCAGCGCCGAACCCGGCCGGTATTGCGGCCCGGTTCCTAGCAGCGCCGACATGATAATCCGCGATTGCGCCTCATCCCACGCGCGTCCGAACCGCTCGAACATGCCCGAGAACGCGCCTGGCCAGCGCAAATCGAGTTTCTCGAAATACTGCGGCAGAAAGCAGATGCAGCGCGACGAATACAGGCCTCCCCGGCGCAGCGTGCCGGAAGACGAACCCGCTGGCTGCACGAACGAGTACAGCGATCCGTCGAGCAGCGCCCGCGGCCGGTCGATCATCCGCGACATGGTGGCCTTGGAATCCTCCGACACCATGCACACGCACGCATATGCGCTCTCGGGCGACTCGACCAGCGCCATATCTCGCTCCATATACACCTCGTGGCTGAACGCGATGCAGAAATCCCCAACGGGCATGCCCCACGCCGACCCGCAGCCCCAGGTGTTCCGACCCGTGCCCGACCAGCCTTCGCCGTTGCGGCGGATGACGATCCCGAACTGCTCGAGCTGCGGCTCGTAAAGCGAGCGAACCGCGCGTGGGATGGCGTTGTAGGCGGAAGCATCGGTCATTCGGATTCGTCTCTCATTGTTTCGGTTTCGTGCACGCGCTCAGCAGGAATGTTTGCCAAGGCTTCCTTGCATGATAAGTTACGCCAAGGTAACTAGCAAGAGGCATTCCGCGCCGGCAAAACGCCCAAAAACGCGCCGCGCAAAAGCCCCAAATAGGGAAGGAATAACTATGGCCGAAGAGGAACCACGCCCAACACCTCGCCAAAACGCCGACGAAGCCGCCGACCCGCCCACCGCCGAAGCACCTTGCTTGGCAGCAGGCGACGTCGGCGGCGGCGAAGCCGTAGGAAAATCGTTTGCGGCAAACGCCGAAAACAACCAAACCGGTGTCAATGTTGCTGGCGAAGCCGCCGACCCGTCGGCAACCCCCACTCCCAGCCGCAAACGCAACAACATCTCCCAGCTCCTTGACTTCGCAGGTAGCAGAAAGCCGCTCACGTACCTCGGCTTAGCGCTCAGCGCCGTATCGCAGCTGCTCGGCTTTGTGCCTTACGTGTGCATCTGGCTTGTCGCGCGCGATCTCATCGAAGTCGCGCCAAATTGGCAGGCTGCGCAAGGGATCGCCGCGTACGGCTGGTGGGCCATCGGCGGCGCGGTCGCCTCGATCGCGGCCTATTTCCTCGCGCTCATGTGCACGCACCTGGCCGCGTTCCGCACGGCGTCGAACATGCGCAAGCAAACCACCGAGCACCTCATGCGCCTGCCGCTCGGTTACTTCGACACGCACGCAACCGGCGAGCTGCGCCGCGTGATCGACGGCTGCGCTGCCAGCACCGAATCGCTGCTCGCGCACGTGTTGCCCGATGCGGCGGGTTCGATCGCCATGGTGGTCGGCATGCTTGCGCTGCTGTTCGCCTTCGATTGTCGCCTTGGCCTTGCGTGTCTGGTCCCGATCGTGATCTCGATCTGCTGCCTCATGACCATGATGTCCGGCAAGGGCATGGAGTTCATGAAAAGCTACATGGGGGCGCTTGTGCGCATGAACGAAACCGGCACCGAATACGTGCGCGGCATCCCCGTGGTGAAGGTGTTTCAACAGACGGTCCACTCCTTCAAGGCGTTTCACGATGCCATCGCCGACTACGCGCGCATGGCGCAGGACTACGCGGGCACGTTCTGTCGAAAACCGCAGGTCCTTCAGCTGTCGGTGCTCAACGGCTTGGTGGTGTTCCTGCTTCCCGTGGCGCTCATTCTGGCGCCGGGCGAAGCGGATCTCCCCAGCTTCGTGGTTGATTTCGCCTTCTACGCCATCTTCTCGGCGGTCATTCCCACGGCCATGGCGAAGCTCATGTTCATGAGCGAGGCGTCGCAGATGGCGGGCGATTCCCTCGGCCGCGTGCGCGCGATCTTGGAGGCGAAGCCGCTCGAGGCCCCCGCGAACCCGCGCCACATCGAGGGCGGTGATGTGCGCTTCGAGCACGTGTCGTTTGCCTATGAAGGCGCCGCAGCCAACGCGCTCGACGACGTGAGCTTCGAAGTCCCCGCCGGCACGACCCTCGCGCTCGTGGGGCCGTCGGGCGGCGGCAAGTCGACGTGCGCAAGCCTTGTCCCGCGCTTCTGGGATGCAACCGCCGGGCGCGTGCTTGTCGGCGGCGTGAACGTGCGCGACGCCGATCCGCACGAGCTTATGGACAAGATCGCGTTCGTCTTCCAAACCAACCAGCTGTTCAGCCGAACGCTCGAGGAAAACGTGCGCGCAGCCAGGCCCGATGCCACGCGCGAGCAGGTGCTGGCCGCGCTGCACGCCGCGCAGTGCGACGAGATCGTGGCGAAGCTGCCGCAGGGCATCGACACGCTCCTGGGCGCCGGCGGGGCGTACCTGTCGGGCGGCGAAGTGCAACGGGTCGCCCTTGCCCGCGCGATCCTCAAGGACGCGCCCATCGTGGTGCTCGACGAGGCAACGGCGTTCGCCGACCCCGAGAATGAGGCCCTCATCCAGCGCGCCTTCGCGAAGCTGGCCGAGAACCGCACGGTGATTATGATCGCCCACCGGCTCTCGACGGTGGTGGGCGCCGACCGGATCGTGGTGCTCGACCAGGGTCGCGTGGCCGAGCGCGGCACGCATGCCGAGCTGGTCGAAGCTGGCGGGCTGTACGCATCCATGTGGGCCGACTACGAGCAGGCCGCAAGCTGGAAGATCGCGGGCGCGCAGACGGAAGCGGTCACTATGAAGGGAGGTGAGGCATGATGTTCGCCTCGTTTAAGAAAAAGTACTTCCTTTCCGACAAGGGCATGTCCGGCGTGAAGCGCGGCGTGTTCTGGACGTGCGTCACGAACCTGGTCACCATGGCCGGCATGGCGTTTCTGTTCCTGGCGATGGACGGGTTCGTGAAACATCTGACCGAAGGCGTCGACCTGCCGGACGCGGTGCCGTTCGCCATAGGCCTTGCGGTGTTCTTCGTGGCGCTGCTGCTGTCCAATTGGCAGCAGTACTACTACTCCTACTGCATCTACTACGAGGAATGCGGCAACCAGCGCATCGAGATCGCCGAGCGCCTCCGCAAACTGCCGCTTTCGTTCTTCGGGCGTCGCGACTTGGCGGATTTGACCGAAACCATCATGGGCGACGTGCAGGTCATGGAACACGCCTACAGCCATGTGCTCGGCGAGCTGTGGGGCGCCGTGATCTCGACGTCCATCGTGTTCGTGGGGTCGCTGTTCTTCTGCTGGCAGCTTTCGATCGCCGCGTTTTGGAGCGTTCCGGTGGCTTTTGCCCTGTTGTTCGCCACGCGCAAGCCGATGAAGCCGGTGTTCGAGCGCAATAGGATGGCGAAGCTGAAAGTGACGCAGGGCATCCAAGAGACGCTCGACTGTGTGCGCGAGATCCGCGCCACCAACCAGGAGCGGCGCTACCTGGCGGGTCTGAACGTCACGATCGACGCCACCGAGCGCGAATGCGCGAAGGGCGAGCTGACCAACGGCCTGCTGGTGAACACGGCGTACGCGATCCTGCGCTTGGGGATAGCCACCACGCTCATCACGGGCGCGGCCCTTGTCGCCGCAGGTCAGATCGGCTTCATGGTCATGTTCGCGTATCTGCTGGTGATTTCGCGCGTCTACGCCCCGTTCGATCAGGCGCTTGCGCTGGTCAGCGAACTGTTCGCCTCCGAGGCGTCGGCGGCGCGCATGCGCTCGATCATGGAGGAGCCCATGGCCTTGGGCGCGGCCGAGTTCGCGCCTGCCGGCCATGATATCGAGTTCGATCACGTGGCATTCTCCTATGGCGCCGGCGACGACGGGCGAGCGGGGGAGCGCGTGCTGGCCGACGTGAGCTTCACGGCGCGGGAAGGCCAGGTGACGGCGCTTGTGGGGCCGTCGGGCTCGGGTAAGTCCACCTGTGCGCGCCTGGCCGCGCGGTTCTGGGACGCCACGGGCGGCGCGGTGCGCGTGGGCGGCATCGACGTTTCCACGGTGGATCCCGAAACGCTGCTGCGCGATTACGCCATCGTGTTCCAGGACGTGCTGCTGTTCGACGACACGGTGATGGGCAACATCCGCCTTGGCCGCCGCGACGCCACCGACGCCGAGGTGCTCGCCGCCGCGCGGGCCGCGAACTGCGACGAGTTCGTCAGCCGCATGCCGCAAGGGTACGACACGAAGATCGGCGAGAACGGCTCCAAGCTCTCCGGCGGCGAGCGCCAGCGGATCTCGATCGCCCGCGCGCTGTTGAAGAACGCGCCCATCGTGCTGCTCGACGAGGCGACGGCCTCGCTTGACGTGGAGAACGAAACCAAGGTGCAATCTGCTCTTTCAAGGCTACTAGCAGGCAAAACGGTCATCGTGATCGCGCACCGCATGCGCACAGTCGAAGCCGCCGACAAGGTGGTCGTCCTCAAAGACGGCCAAGTAGCCGAACAAGGATCGCCCGCGCAACTGAAAGCCGCCGGCGGCCAATTCGCCCGGATGGTGGCTCTGCAAAGGGAAACCGAAACCTGGCAACTGTAATCCGAGAAGCGGCGGGGCAAGCCCTTGCCGCTGCCGCTTCTCGCTTGCTCCGTGTTGTGAACGGGGGACGGAGGCGCGCTCGCGCTGACCGCTCGTGAGGGGCGATGTGTCTGCTGGGACGCAAGCAGCCTAATGCAATGGCAGCTGCGCCTGTGCGATTTCGCGATCGCATCTGCGTTCCGGTAGGGTTGCCCCGTTTGCTGCCAAAAAAACGTGCGAGTGCGTGTTCTTAGACCTGGCTGAGCGTTTGATTTATTTCCTATTGCGAAAGTGTCCTGATAACAAGGGATTTAACCATGCATTTTAGTGCGCTAGGAGTGCTTTTTGCCCAGGTTGACCAGCAGCGCGCTCTCATTTACACTCACTCGCGCAATTTTTGGCAGCGACTCTCCGAGACCCCTCCTAATCTTCAATCCGCATAGCTAATCTTCAAAAGAAATTGAACATTACACCGATACACTGAAGATTAGCGCCGATCGAAATCGATGGCGAAGCAGCGTTCCCGCTACCTCCGCATCTCGTTCCCGCCGCCCCGGCATCCCGCGCTCGCCACACTCGGCCCCGCGCCCCGCGCCCCGCTTGCGCGCTCATACGCTATCATCAGCAGCGTCGTACACCTCGCGATGCCCAGGGCCTTGCTTGGGCGGTAAGGGATATCGGTGAGCTTGCTATCCGTGTTCATCCAGGGACTGACGCTGGGCCTGGCGTATCTGGCGCCCATCGGGATGCAGAACCTGTTCGTCATCAACAGCGCCCTGAGCCACAGGCTGGGCCGTGTCATGGCCACCGCGCTCGTGGTGGTGTTCTGGGACGTCTCGATGGCCCTGGCGTGCTTCTTCGGCGCCGGCGCGCTGATGGACGCCCTCCCGTGGCTCAGGAGCAGCGTGCTGGGCCTCGGCGGCCTGCTGGTCGTATGCATAGGCGTGGGGCTCATCAGGTCGGAAGCGGACCTATCCTGCGACAAGGACATGAACCAGCCCTTCGCGAAGATCATCCTCGCAGCCTTCGTGGTGACGTGGCTGAACCCGCAGGCAATCGTCGACGGGACCATCATGCTAGGCGCGTTCAGGGCCACGCTTCCCCCAGGCAGCGACCCGCTCTTCATCGCGGGCTTCGCAACCGCCAGCTTCGTCTGGTTCAACGCCCTGGCCCTCGTGTTCAACCGGCTGGGCGGCAAGATCAACGCACGCGCCCTCACCTGGGTGAACCGCATCTGCGGCGTCGTGATCACCCTCTACGGCCTAAAACTGCTCAGCACCCTGGTACAGCTATAAGCGAAAGAAACGGCGAAATACCGCGGCTATCTCGGAATATGGCGCGACGGCGCATCCCGCTACCATATCGATGGAAATGCCGTCAAAAACGGCCGAGTCCTCGTTTTGCGATACGACGAGGTAACCGGTAAATACATCGGCGAAGGATTTGAACAGCAGATTGCCGGGGTCTTCAGCCGCCACCATGTCGGCAAGACTTTGTGCCAATCGGTGGCGCAAAGTTCGGCATCTAATTGCGTAAGGGCCCAGCTCGAATGCTCGAACTAGGCCCCTACGCTGGGGGAATATGTGCCTACGGTATGGCTTCCGTTATGCAGCCACGTCCTCGCGGCGAGCCATTGCCTTCTCGTAGTCCTTCGTGCCTACGAATACCTCGTGCTTGTAGGGGTTGACGCCCAGCTTCTTGGCGCGGTAGGCCACGTAGCCCACGGCGGCGACGTTCGCGGCCAGCGCCAGCACGCTGACGACCAGGTTCACGTCGGGGTTGTTCACCGACTGAACTGCGAAGATGGAATCATTGGCGAACATGGGCACCACCTGGCAGAACATGCACCACAGGCTCAGCGTGTAGGCGCGGTTCTGGATCCAGCCGCCCTTGTTCCACAGCATGCCGGCAACGGTGGGGGCCAGAAGCAGGGCCAGGCCGCAGTACCAGGAGTGCGTGGGCAGGCAGTTGTAGGTGTAGCAGAAGTTCCAGATGTCGTAGGAGATGATGAACACCCACGTCATGTCGGGCCACAGCATGTCCTGCTTCTTCTTGGACGTGTAGATGCCCCACCAGCCGGTCATGACGAAGATGTTCAGGAGGCCGGCAATGCCGTTGAACACGTTGTGCCAGCCGCCGTACAGGGTGACGCCCTCGGAGGACACCCAGGTGGTGCCGAACGCGCGCACGGCGCTTTCAAAGTCGCTGACCACGGCGATCAGGATGTTGATGGCCACGATCACGAACGGGAAGCACTTGAACCAGTCGGCGTTGCCCAGCTTGCCCCAGTGGTACTTCAAGATCATGAAGCCGATGCATCCGGCGGTTGCCGCGTAGAGCTTCGCGTAGTGGAACCAGCTGTTCATGTACAGGTACGTCGGGTTGTTCAGCGCCCAGTCGGCACCGGCGGCCGCGCCGGCGTAGATGGCGATGAAGTAGGCGGTCAGGATCGCGGGAATCACCAGGAAACAGGTGATGCCGCCGGCCTTCGTGCGGCGTGCGATCTCGTTGAACCCGATGAGGGCCAGAAACACCACCACCCATCCGATCCACTGGTAGACGGCGGTGTCGCCGTAGACTTGGAACAACATGATGACCTCCCTTGAGTCGATACGCTCTCGCATTCGGTATTCCGGGCGCATCATGCCCGGGGCCGCTTGCGATGCCATTTTCACCAGGCGTTTTGCCTGGTTGTTCCCTGTGTTAGTCGGTGATCGTTAACCGGTTTGCACCGGTTTGGGCTTGGTTTTGCGCTCCATATGAAGCGTTTGCGCAATGATGTCGCACAGCATCTCGTCGGGCGCGTCGCGGTGCGTTCGCACGTAGCCGCAGATGCCCATGATCAGTATGTAGAACGTCTCGTAGACGTGATCGATGTCGATAGGGTGGCTCTGCGCGTAGTCTTGCACGGTGGTTTCCACGAAGTAGGCGGCCATGCGGTCGGCTACGCGGTTGATGAACTCCAGGTAGAGCGACGCGTTCTCGTGCGTGTCGAGCGCGCGGCGGAAGCTGGAGTGCTCGAAGACGCCCACGCGCATGACGGTGACAACTCCCGCCAGGCTGCCTTCGATATCGCCGGGGGTGCGGTGCTGGTTCCAGAACTGCAGCGACTCGATGTAGTCGTTCACGAAGTCATCGATGACTGCGGAGGTGACCTCCTGCTTGTTGCGGAAGTAGTGGTAGAACAGCGACCGCGCCACGCCGCAGCGCTCGCTGATGTCCTTCACCGTCGTGGCGGACAGGCCCTGCTCCTCGTAGAGCTGCCGCGCCGCATCGACGATCTGCTGCCGCCTTTCGTCGCTCATCCGTGCCACCTCCCCTTGGTGCGCGTTTGTTGCGCCGTTGCGCGCCGTGCGCTGCGTTCCCGGGTGCGCGTCCGCGACGTGCGGGCGTTTCCCCAGTTGTGCACTTTGTTTTCCCCTTGGCGCGCATCGCGTTTCCCATTCCCCTCGGGCACTTGCGATGGCCATAGCATACGGGGTGCGTTGACGTAGCGTCAATGAACACATTTGCAGAAACGTCAAACATTTGATGGAGAAATCTTGCTATTATGCGGCCATCACGTTCACGGGTGCAACGAAAAGCATGCAAGTGTGAAAGGATGGCGTGATGGAGACGAACGAACAGGCGAAGGCGAAGGGTGGCAAGCGCCGCCGGGTCCCCATCGTGTGCGCGGTGGTGGCCGTGGTACTCGTGTGCGCAGGCGGCGGGTTCTATGTATGGCATAACCAGCCGAGTTTCTGCAACGCGATCTGCCACGAGCCCATGGACTACTACGTGGACGGCTACTACGGCGAGGGCGATGCGGCCCATGCGCAGCTGGCCGTGGCGCACCAGCAGGAGGGGGTCACATGCCTGCAGTGCCACGAGGCGACGCTTGAAGCCCAGGTCAACGAGGGTACGGCGTGGGTTTCCGGGTCGTTTGAGACGAACGCCGACGGCAGCTTGGCGCCGCAGCTGATCACCGCGGACAAGCAGCAGTGCGCAACCGCCGGCTGCCACGACTGGAGCGACGTGGTCGTCGCCACGGAGAACTGGGGCGGTCAGGCGGGCGTGAACCCGCACCGGTCGCACCAGGGCGAGGCCATCGATTGCAGCAACTGCCACAGCGTGCACGGCCAGTCGATCATGTACTGCAACACGTGCCATAGCTGGGAGGTGCCGGAGGGCTGGAGCAGCCCGGCCAAGTAGCGCAGTTCTGCTTGCCGCGTTTCGGCAAGCCGGTTTTCGAAAGGAAGGACCGACATGAGGAAGACGACAGCAGCGGCCTGCGGCGCAACGGCGCTTGTACTGGGGCTTTCGGGTTGCGGCGCATCGTTCGAGGGTTCGGGGTCCAAAGACGCCGCAAGCGCCGAGCAGCTGGCCATGCACGCCGACGATCCATGGGATGCGGTGGTGCAGATCGACCCCGTCAAGAAGTGCGACACGCCGTTGCGCGACGGGGTGTACACGGGCACGGGCAAGGCAATGGCTGGCAACGTGACCGTCACGCTCCTGGTCGACGACAACCGTATCACGTGCCTGGAAACCGCCCAGGACGGCGAGACGCAAAGCGTCGGCGGGTTCGAGGCGGTGCGCGACGGCACCTTCGCCAAGATGATCGAGGCCGCGCAGGGCTCGGATATCGACACCGTCAGCGGGGCCACCATCACCACCGCGGGCGTGAAGCAGGCGGTCGACGACGCCCTGGCCCAGGCGACGGATACGTCCGCCGACCAGGCGAAATCGGGCAACTAGCGAAAGGGGAGGACATGAGCAAGCATGATAGCGAAGCGCGCGGCATCACGCGACGCGGCTTTCTCAGCGCCGCTTGCGCCGTAGTGGGCGGCACGGCGGCGACGGCGGCCATGCCCGCGGCGGCGCTGGCTGTGAAGCAGGGCGTCATCGGCGATTGGGCGGCCGACGGCTCGAAAAACGTCGCCGTGCCCGACAGCGCCGCCACCAACGGCAGCGGCGCGGACGGCACGTATCGTGAGCACAACGCCGCAGCGTTCCCGGCAAACGACGCCACGCCCATCGCCCCGCGCGCGGTCCCCGAGACGTGGGACTACGAGTGCGATGTGTGCGTGGTGGGCGCGGGCGGCGGCGGGCTGAACGCGGCCGCACGTGCGGCCGAGCTGGGTGCCGACGTCATCTGCGTGGAGGCGCTGGGTTTGCACGGCGGCAACGCGCAGTCCGCGGGCATGTGCGGCATCCTGGGCGGGTATTCCGGCCAGAACAAGAAGCACTTCGCCTTCCCCAGCTACCCCTTCGACGCGCAGGCGCTGACCGATTGGGCCATGGACGAGTACCATTACGCGGCCGACCCGAAGCTTATCTACAAGATCGCAAGCGAAGGCGGCAAAAGCCTGGACTGGATGGCGAATTGCGGTGTGCGCTGGCGTTTGGGCGAGGTGCCGGTGTACGTGGCGCCGAAGAACGCCACGCTCGACCACCACGTGCTGAAGATGAAGGACGCTACCGACGCCATGTTCGCCTTCGGTCAGAGAAACGGCGTGCGCTACAAGTTCCAGTGCCCGGCAACGGCGCTGGTGCGCGACGATTCGGGGCGCATCGTGGGCCTGGTGGCGCGCGAGGATTTCGACCATGAGGTGTACATCCACGCCAAGGGCGCCGTCATCCTGACGGCCGGCGGCTTCTGCAACAACAAGGCGCTGCTGGAGAAGTACATCCCCACGGCGGCTATGGGCTGCGCGTCAAGCTACCTGGTGGGCGGCGAAACGGGCGAGTGCTTCCGCATGGGCCTGGGCGCGGGCGCCGACGTGTCGGGGTTCAACAGCTCGGCCAGCTTCGACGGCGGTGTTGACTGGCAGGCCGAAGGCGGCCAGTGGGCGCGTTTCCTGTACGACGGCATGACGCAGCTCTCGCGCCAGCCGTGGCTGACCATCGACCGTTGCGGCAACCGCCTTCGTTATATGGACAGCCGCGTGGCCGAGGACGGGGCGAACGCCATCTACGCCCTGGGCGACCTGGCCACCATCCAGATGACGCCTCCGGGGCATCGCAGCTACATCATCTTCGACGCCGATTACGAGGATCATCTGGCGGGGTTCGCGCAGGAGCATTGCCGCAAGCTCATCACGCCCGACCTGGAGCAGATCGACAAGGTGCCCGAGCATTACCGCGACTGGCACCACGGCGTGCAGGACGCCATCGACGCTGACGTGCTCAAGCGTCGCGACACGCTTGAGGAGCTGGAGGCCGACCTGGGCTTCGCGCCCGGCGTGCTCACCGAGGCGGTGGCGAAGTGGAACGAGTGCTGCGAGCGCGGCGAGGACGACTTCGTGTACCCCATGCCGCCCGAGTGGCTGCACGCCATCGTGAAGCCGCCGTTCTACGGCTGCCGCATCGGCGGCAATCTGTACGGCACGAAGGCCGGTCTGCTGATCAACGACCAGATGCAGGTTGTGGGGACGAACGGCCTGGTCATCCCCGGTTTGTACGCCGGCTGGCACACCGCCGGCGGCGCGTGCGGCGAGAACAGCTACATCGGCGACCCGATCCTGGGATCGCTCATGGGCGACGTGGGGCTGGCGTTTTGCGGCGGGTACCTGTGCGGCACCTCGGCCGTTGAGCACGAATTGCAAGGCGCGAAGTAGGGAAGGGGCGTGACGGAAATGAAGGATTCCATGCGCACGATGGCGCGACCGTACGCCATCTTGTTCGCCATCGCGCTGGTGGTGGCGCTGCTTGCCCGCATCGGGCTTGCGGTGATGGATGCCACCGGATGGCTGGCATACGACTACATCTCGGCGTCGGGCGTGCCCATGCTCGACGTGATCTGCTCGATCTTGACCGGCTCGGCGTTCGTGGCGTTCTTGTTCGCGGCGGCGCTCACGCTGATGGTGTCGGCGGCCGGCGCGGTGCTGCAGGCGGCGCTGTTCGCGAAGGGCGTCCAGGGCGCCGGCAAGCCGGCGGCGGCGTTTCTGTGGGGCTGGGCTGCGGCGGCGGTGTCGCTGGTGTGCCTGTTGGTGGTCGCTAGCGGGATTTTGAGCGGCGTGCAGGTTGGCTCCATGAGCAGCAAGCTGCCGGGCGCGGGTGCGCTCGTGCTGGCGGCGGTGTGCTTCACGGCGTTTTTGGGCACGCTTCTGGGTGCGTCGTCGCAGGTCATGTGCGCGTGCATCTCGCGTGCCGGCGGGCGTGCGAGCTGGAACCTGGTGGGCGCAGCGGCTGCGTGCGGCGCGGTGGTCATGGTGCTGACGGTGCTCACGTTCGCGGCCATCAATACGGCCAGCCCGAACGCGGCGGCCGTGGGCGGCCTGCTGGCGGTGGATTGCGTGGTGAACGTGGCGCTGCTGCTGGCGGCGGGCAAGTTCACGAAGTAGGGAAGTGCGGGGGGCTTTTGCGGGAGCGCAAAAGCCCCTTTTCGGCGTTGTGGGGGTTTGGGAGGAGGCGCGGCATGCGCGAGCTTTGTTCCGTGACGTTTCGGGCGTTCGATACCGTGTGCGCCGTGTCAGCCGACGTTGATGCGGCAGCGTTGCGCGAGGTCGAGGCGCTTTGCGCACGATACGAGCTGCTGCTGAGCCGCTTTAACCCGAAAAGCCGGCTGTTCGCGCTTAACGCCGCGGCGGGCAAGTGGATCGACGTGGGCGAGGAACTTGCCGCCGTTTTGCACGCTGCGCTGGGATATTGCGAGCGCACGGGCGGGCTGTTCGACATCACCACGGGAGGCGTGTGCCGCCTATGGGATTTCAAGCGCGGGGTCGTGCCTGATGATGCTGCCATTGCCGAGGCGCTTGCGCACGTCGATTGGCGCAACGTGCAGGTCGAGGGGACGCAGGCGCGTATCATTGACCCGCAGACAACGATCGACCTTGGCGGCATGGCGAAGGGATATATCGCAGATAGGGTGATTGACCTGCTGAAACGCTGCGGTGCAACTAGCGGTGTGATCAACCTGGGCGGTAACGTGGCGTGCTTGGGCGGCAAGCCCGACGGCAGCGCATGGAACGTAGGCCTGCGCGCACCCGTCCCCTCGGGCGGTAGCTTGCAAGCCGCATCGTTCGCCAGCGTTCCCGTACGCGGGAAGTCGGTGGTGACCAGCGGCGTCTACGAGCGCGCCTTCGTGCGCAACGGTCGCGTGCTCCACCACATCCTGGATCCCCGAACAGGCAAACCAGCGGAAACGGATGTGCTGTCTGCAACCGTCATAGCCGACAAGTCAATCGATGCTGACGGCTACACCACCGCACTCATCATCATGGGCGCTGACGAAGCCCTAGCCTTCGCCGAGCAAGCCTCCGGCATAGATGTCATCCTCCTAACCACCAACGCCCGCCTACTAAAAACCACCGGCATAACCGCCAAAGGCGCAAGGCTGCGGGTTGGGTAGGTAGGTATGTATGCATGGAAGTACACAGAGGTGCTGCTATGAACACGAGAAATGCGATGTAGCTCTTCCCGGATATAAAAAATGCGGGAGGACGCCCCCCCGCTAGTTTTGCGGGAGGACATCCCCCCGCTACTTGGAGGAAGCATCTTGCGATGCCTCCGATACCTTCTTACCACGCCAGCCATACTCTTGTCTAGGCCGTTTCGAAGAATCATGTGCGCTGTACCGCGAGCCCCCCAATAAGCCTTGCACGAGGTGTTTCGTCATCGCAAACCTACGAGCGGCATACTCCGATCAGCTCTTGCCGTTTTCTACTCCGGCGATTACCTCTTCGTAGCCTTTTAGCGCTGCGAAAGGCATGAACTGGCTGCCGCGGTCGGGCGAGGGGACCGACACGCGCACGCCGTCGGCGGCTACGCGTTGCGCTATGCGGTCGAGCACCTGTGCGCGGTATTCGCGCTCGTCGGCCGACAGGCCCGGCCACACGTCCGGCGTGGGCAGGCCGGCGGCCACGCGCGCCTGATCAGGGCTAAGCACGATGCCCGCCTACCTGGTTGTTGCGCTCCATGGCGTTCGCCTCCTCCTTCAAGCTTGTGGCTTTCAGCAGCGCGTTCGCGCCGAAGCGCTTGCGCACGTCCACCATGGCCCGCGACAAGGCGGCCTGCTTGCGCTCGTTCGTGGCGTCGTCGAACAGCGTGGGCTGCACCTTCTCGGCGGGCATCAGGTCCGCCAGCGCTATGTTCACGCGACGGATGGCAAGCCCCGGCGTTACGCGCGCGCGGTAGATCTCCAGCACAGCGTCGGTCAGCGCGTCAACGGCGTTGGTGGGCTTGGGCAGCTTCGCCGACCCGCCCGCACCGGCGGCCGCGGCGCCGAACGGCCCGCATCCCTCCCACGATTGGTGGGGGAAATTGCTGGCCGAGTATCCCACGTACACGCTTGCCACCTGGGCGCATAAGCCTTTCTCCACCAGCTCGAGCGCGCTGCCCAGCACCATCTCGCGCAGCAGCGTTTCCACCTCGCGGCAGCTGTAGTCGCGCATGAGCACCTGCCCGTTGGTCAGCGAATGGCCGCGCGGGCGGTAACTGCGCGCTTGCTCGACGGTGCACGCCTCAAGGCCCCACGCGTGGTCGATAAGGTATTCGGCGTTTTTGCCGAACTCGCAGCGCAGCACTTTGGGGTTGACGGCGCAAACCCCCGCAAGGTCGTGCGCGCCGTGCTTGGCCAGGCGGCGGGCGATGCCCGGCCCAATGCCCCAGATGTCGGTGATCGGGCGGTGGAACCAGATTTCGCGCTTGAACGATTCGTCGTCAAGCTGCCCGATGCCGTCGCTGGCGTGCTTCGCGCAAATGTCGAGCGCCACCTTCGCTTGGAACATGTTCGTCCCGATACCGGCCGTGGCGGTGACGCTGGAAACCTCGAAGGCGCACCGCATCAGGCGTTTTGCGAACGTGCGCGCGTCGGTGCGGTAGAGGCGCAGGTAGGGCGCGGCGTCGATGAAGCACTCGTCGATGGAGTACACCTGCAGGTCCTGCGGGCTGACAAGCTCAAGATAGCTGCCCACGATCTCGCCGCTGACCTGCATGTATCGTTTCATGCGGGGGACGGCGGTCAGGTACTCGATGCCCGGCGGGATGTCGCGTACGCGGCAGCGGTTGCGCACGCCGGCGGCCTTCATGGCCGGCGTGATGGCAAGGCAGATGGTGTTCGCGGAACGGTCGGGGTCGGCCACCACCAGGTTGGTGGTGAACGGGTCAAGGCCGCGATCGGCGCATTCCACGCTGGCGTAGAACGACTTCAAGTCGATGCATATAACGCAACCCGAGGTTTTGCGCAAATCCGTCACCCGCCAATCCTTTCCGTTTCTCCATCGTTTGTTCGCTAGCAATTTTCGAACGCGCGTTCGAAAATACCATAGCGATGGATTTTATGACGAAAGACGGCGAAAGGCGAGGCGTGCACAAAATGTACGTCAACGTCGTGCTGCACGTGAACGATGAGGGGCGTATCGACCCGCTGGCGGTCATATGGCCTGATGGGCGCACGTTTCGCATCGACGAGGTGCTCTACCGCGGGGAGCCGGGGCAAATGCAGAAGGGGGCGAAAACGTCGCGCTTCCGCATCCGTTTCGGGCGGAAGGAAACCAATCTGTACCTGGAGCGCCGCCAAGGTTCGCCAGCGCTCGGTACCCCCGACGTCGACCGCTGGTGGGTCAACGCCATCGACAACACCCCGACTAAGCCTAGCTGCTAGGGGAGCGGGGTGTTGTTCAGTGGCAGATAGCCGGCAGTCCGCGGCGGGCGATCGCAATATGGATTAGATTCCGCAAAATACGACATTTCCCATGAAAATGGATTTCAATCCATTTTCAGCGGCGATTTCAGCATTTTGCGGAATGGATTCCATTTTTATAGCTTCACTACGGCGTTACAAGCGCCGTGATAGGGGGCGGAGCGCGAAAACGAAAGCGGGCTGAAGGGAGAGCGCCCTTCGGCCCGCGAGCATTTAGACGAGCTTGTAACTATGCGCGTTCGTCCTTGGTTTCCGCGTGGGCGGTGGCGAAAGCGGCTGCTCCGACTGCTGCTGCGGCGGCAACGGCTGCGGAGGCTGCCTTCAGGGCGCCGTCATCGCCGGTCGGGGCAAGGGGCTTGGGGTCGCTCGCGTCGTTCGCTGGTGGCTGCGTTTCGGGCTGTTCGGGTTCGGGCTTCGGCGTGGGATCGGGATCAGGTACGGGATCGGGTCCCACCTGCGTCGCGATACGCCCCTGACCTGCGGCGCCTGCATATTGCTGTTCGATAACGCCCTGCAGGTTCAGCTGCACGTATTCCATAAGGGCATCGTTGTCCAAACCCAGCAGCGTGACCGGGTTCTTGCACAGCATGCTGTACGAACCGCCGCCTTCCACCAGGTAGTACGAGTGGCATACCAGCGTATACGCCGCTTGCGGGTCGATAACCTTGCCGTGCAGCTTCGCTCTGCGCACGCGGCGCTTCTTCGCGTCGTCTATGCCGACGAACGTGCTGCCCGAGCGCAAAACGGGCGAGTCGATGTCGGTGCGGATGACGAACTCCAGCCCCTCGGAAACCTGGAGGAAGTCACCGTTGGACTCGGGCAGGCTGCTGGCCGAGAGCTCAAGCGCATCAAGCAGGTCCTGACCCGAAACGCTGGTGTAGCAAAGCTGGTTGTTGAAGGGGTTCACGTTGATGAGGTCGCCCTTCGTCACGTTGCCGCGGTTCAGGTTCGCGCGAACGCCGCCGCCGTTGACGAACGCGATGTCGGCCATAACGCCCGCGTTCGTCGCATAATAAAGGTATGCATCGCACACGAAGTCGCCGAGGTTCGTTTCATGCGCTCGCACGGCCCAGGTGTAGTCGTCGTCCTCGAATGCGTACAGGTCCACTTCGGATGCGCCGATCACGGTTCCCGTTTGGGCTTCGACATCCGCCACCTTCTCGTTGATGGCCGCCTGTACGTTGTCATCGCGCCCGAACGTCGCCTCCTGCACGTATGCGGGATCGCCGCTTTTGCGGGCCTCGCGCAGAAGCGTCGCTTCGAAGGCGGGCGTGCTGGCGGAGATGGTGCCGCTGTCCGGGTTGATAACGACCTGGCCCACGCTGGAGAACTGCGTGCCCGTTTGCGTGATGATGACGTTTTTACCCTCGGCATCTTGCATGACCTGCACATATTCCTGATGCGAATGGCCATCGATGATCACGTCGATACCGCGGCAGCGCTTCACCAACGCATCGGAGCGCCAGATGTCGGGAGACCCGTCCTGGCCAAGATGAGCCAGCAGCACAACGTAATCGGCGCCCGCCGTGCGTGCTTGATCCACGGCGTTTTGCACTGCCGCGACCAGCGCCGCACCGGTATCGTCCTCGCAAAAGCCGTATACGCACGTATGGTCGTCGTCGCTTCGCCAGAACGATTTCGGCGATGACGCCGTCAGCGTCGCCGGCGTGGTAACCCCCACGAACGCCACGCGCGCAGCGCCGCCGCCCGCAAGCGGATAGGCCTGAACGGCGTACGGAGCGAACATAAGCGTGGGCACCTCGGGGCGCTTGTCGGTGAAATTGCAGCTCAGGTACGTGGTGTTTGCGCTACCAACCAGGTGGTTGAACTGCGGCATCCCGTAGTCGAACTCATGGTTCCCGGGAATCACGTAGTCATATCCCGTGGCGTTCATGATGTCGACGAGCGCCTGACCTTGCGTCAGCGTGCCCATGACGTTGCCCTGCACGGCGTCGCCGGCATCCACGAGCGTGACGTTCCCATTGCCGAAAACGCCTTTGCGGTCGGCAACGTAGCTTGCCAGCGCCGAATACCCCAGCGGTGTCGCTCCCTTTTCATCGGCTTCGCCAACGGCGCAGTGGACGTCGTTGGTGTGCAGGATGACGATAGCGCTGCCCGCTTGCGCATCATCGGCGAACGCGCGGCGCGGCAATCCGAACACAGCGCTGCCTAAAGCGAAGGCGGTCGCGCCCGCAAGGAACTGACGACGGGAAAGCTCGTTGCTCATAAGGATGCTCCAATCTGCAAAAGGAGTCGGGCAGGGCGGGCAAGCAGCCTGTGGCGCATGGCCGCGACGGGGAACCAGATTCCGCAAAACGTGGTATTCTCCGCGAAAATGGATTCGATCCCATCTTCATCGGTGATTCCAACATTCTACGGAACGGATTCCATTTTCGCCGCTTCAGCTTGTGAAATCGAGAGCGGGGCAATAGGGAATGCAGCGCAAAACCACGCAATAGAAAACGAGCCGAAGGGGAGTGCCCTTCGGCTCGTAAGCGCTTAGATGAACTTGCCCTTGCCGTGATCGGCCATGTGTTGGATCAGCTGCGCGACCCAGCCGCGGAAGTCGCCCTTGCGGGGAACCAGCTTGCCGTCCACCAGCTCCTCGTAGGAGACCTTGATGCGGTCGTAGCGGGTGACCGTGACGGGCTCCTCGTGGGTGAAGCAGCCTTCGACCTGCTTGCTTGCAGCCAGGCCCAGCTTGATGACGGGGTTGAACATGACGTGCTGCTTGTCCTTCTCGTCAACATAGGCGAACAGGTTGTGCGTCACGCCAATCTGGTTGGCGTGCAGGCAGGCGGCCTCGTCGAGCGACGCCATGGTGTCCAGCAGATCCTGCGCCACCTGGGCATCCTCGGCCGTTGCCTTCTCGCAGGGAGCAGACAGCATCGCTTCGTCGTGAACCAGTTCCTTGATAGCCATAAGACTTCCTTCGCTTCGACGCCGGCGCAAAACGCGTGCGGAATGCACAAGCCGACGTATTGCTCTACAATCGCTTTCGACATTTTAACGCATACGCTGGTGTACATCAGGGAGGGTTTGGGTTATGGCGAAAACGGACGCGCAGCTTGCCGATGGGCAGGCGGCAAACGCCGCACGGCGCCGCATTTTCTGGGTCGGCATCGCCTGCGCGCTTGCGGGCGCCGGGCTGTGGGGCGTGTCGGGCGCGTGCGCGCAGCATTTGTTCTCGCATTACGGCATCACGCCCATGTTCGCCACGGCCGTGCGCTCGCTGGTGGCCACGCTGTTCTTCTTTGGCGTGCTGGTGCTGCGGCGCCGCTATATGCTCGAGCTGATTTGGAAGAGCGAGCCGCGCGTGAAGCTGTTCTTCCTGGTGTTCGGCGCCGCGCTGTTCGTCGACCAGTTCGCATACGCTATGACCATCGCGTTCACCAACGCCGGTACCGCCACCGTGCTGCAGATGCTCAGCACCGTGTTCGTCATGCTGTTCACGTGCGTGATGGGGCGACATTTGCCGAAGGGAAACGAGTTTGTGGGCCTGATTTGCGCTTTCGCGGCCACGGTGCTTATCGCCACGCAGGGCGACCTGGGCACGCTGATGTTGCCGGCAGCCGGCCTGTTCTGGGGTCTTTTGAACGCCGTATGCGTTGCAATCTACGTGCTGACCCCGCGCGCTGCGGGCCTGTTCGACCGTTTCGGCAGTTTTGCGGCCACGAGCGTCGGCATGCTGGTGACGTGCGTCTGCTCGGGCATCGCGTATGCCATTCAGCTTGTCATGGGCGCGGGCGCCCCCGAGGCGGTTGCGAGCATGGACGCGTTCGGCTGGCTGGTGCTTATCGGAGGCCTGGCGTTTTTAGGGACGTTCGTGTCGTTCGGGCTGTATCTGCGCGGCGTGGCGTTCGTGGGCTCGGTCACCGGCAGCTTGTTGGGCGCCGTCGAGCCGATCAGCGCCAGCGTGTGTGCTTGCGTGTTCCTGGGCACGGCGTTTTCCGTCTTCGATTGGGCGGGATTGGTGCTCATGCTGATCATGCTGGCGCTGGTGACGTTGGGCTGGAAGCCAAGATAACATAAGATATATTATCGATAATATATGGGTTGCGATATTGCTGCGCCAGGCAGCGCTATCGTCATCCTGCATGCCAATGACATTTGCTACGTCGGAAAAGTTCTTCGCCGGTTTCGAAGGGTTTTCTCGCGTGGTCCCACATGAGAAACCCTGAGTTTCCCTGATTCGCTTGCTGCGGCGGTTAGCGCGAATCAAAAGTCGTTTCGAATCCGCGCTGCAACAACCTAAAACTTTTCGCCGTAAAACATACGGGTCTGGTTTCTTAGCCGTCGATTTCCCTCGGCAACCGAAAACGATGATTGTTTTGGGCTGATTTCGTAGAGTTTCGGGTACAATGCGCGTTTGTGCCTTATGGCGCTTCAATTGCAGCAGCGCGCGCAAGCGTCGGCTGCATAGGAAGGGTTTTTGAGTTAGAGAGGGATCACATGTCCAAGATCAACGACCTTGAGAAAGAGGTCAAAGCAGACGTTAAGGAGGCTACGGAAGCGGTTTCCGCCGAAAACGCCGACAAGCCTTGGTTCAAGCGTCTTTCCCTTACCACGTGGATTTTCATTGCGTTGGCCTTGGGCGTCGTGGCCGGCCTTGCCCTGCAGGGCACCCCTGATATCGCCACCACTTACATCAAGCCCCTGGGCACCATCTTCTTGAACCTCATCAAGATGATCGTGGTGCCGCTGGTCATCTTCTCGATGATCGCCGGCGTCATCAGCTTGTCCGACATCAAGAAGGTCGGCGCCATCGGCGGCAAGACCATCGCGTACTACCTTTGCACCACCGCATGCGCCATCATCATCGGCCTGATCATCGCCAACGTGTTCAACGTCGGCGGCGGCTACACCCTGACCACCGACGAGCTTTCGTATGAGGCAAAGGCCGCTCCTTCCTTCATCGAGACCGTCGTCAACATCTTCCCCAGCAACTTCGTGCAGCCCATGTCCGACGCTAGCATGCTGCAGATCATCGTGATCGCGCTGTTCTTCGGCTTCGGTATCCTGGCCGCCGGCAAGAAGGCGCAGCCTGTCGCCGACTTCGTCAACGGCATGTCCGAAGTGTGCATCAAGATCATGCACATGATCATCTCTATCGCTCCGTTCGGCGTGTTCGGCCTGATCACCCCCGTGGTTGCCACCAACGGCCCCGACATCTTGCTGCCGCTGCTCAAGCTCATCCTGGTTGCCTACCTGGCCATGATCCTGCACATGGTGCTGGTGTACTCCGGCATGGTGAAGGCCATCGCGAAGATGGGCCCGCTGACGTTCTTCAAGGGCCAGTTCCGCGCCATGACGTTCGCCTTCGCATCCGCCTCCTCGGTGGGCACGCTGCCCATTAACATGGAGTGCTCCGAGAAGCTGGGCGTGCGCCGCGAGATTTCCAGCTTCGTGCTGCCGCTGGGCGCCACCATCAACATGGACGGTACCGCCATCTATCAGGGCGTTTGCGCCATCTTCATCGCCCAGGTCTTCGGCATCGACCTGACCCTTGGCCAGCAGTGCGTCATCGTCATGACCGCCGTGCTGTCTTCCATCGGCACCGCCGGCGTCCCCGGTTCCGGCATGATCATGCTGGCCATGGTGCTGCAGTCCGTCGGCCTGCCCGTCGAGGGCATCGCGCTGGTCGCAGGCGTCGACCGCGTGCTCGACATGATGCGCACCGTCGTCAACATCACCGGCGACCAGTCCGCTGCCGTGTGCGTCGACTCCCTGGAGAAGCGCAAGGAGGCGCGCCAGGCCGCCAAGGCTGCGTAAACTGCGCGCCGCGACAAACGATCGAACCTTTCGGGGTGGTTGCAAATGTTCTTGCAGCCACCCCGTTTCTTTTATGGTACCATCGAACACGTGTTCGGCATAAGGCCGATATCAACACGCTTTGTCGGGCAAGTTGGTTTCGACCAGAAGGGAGACAAGCAGGTCGCATCGATCGTGGCCGCCGTATCGCTATCGGCGTTCGGCATGCACGGGCTTGCGGTGTTCCTCGTTCAACGGCGTTGTGCGCAACGGTTAACTCGTTTATCAAGCGCTTCTAGCGGGTCTCGTTCAGCGCGTCGAGCAATTCCTGCTTGGAGTGGATGCAAAGCTTCGAGTACACATTGCGCGTATAGCTTTTCACGGTGTTTTCCGATAGGTGAAGTTCTTGGCTGATGAACGCCTTGCTGCGTCCTTGCGCCAAGTACCAGACCATGTCGGTTTCCCGATCGGTCAAATCGAAACGCGCCTGCAGCGCCGAGCAGCGAGTCCGCAGGCTATCCTCGAACGTTGCGCCTTCAGTGTCACAGGCATCTTGCTCGTTCGGCATTTCCCCGGACGGAGCAGCAACCGATGTCATCTGCGTTTCCCCAGCATCGCATTGCGCAGGTGCAGCTTCCGCCACCACGGTGCGCTCCAAAGCGCCCTTGCGCGCATCGGGCGTGCCGAAGGTGGCGAAGAATCTCCGCGCTTTCGGCTGGCTGCCCCGCAGCATCACGGCCATGCTCAGCGCAAGCAGGCATACCAGCGCGGCAATGACGAGCATCGATTGCCCAAGTTGGGGTCCAAGCAGGAAAACCAGATAGCGGCCAGCTTCGCGCGGAAGCAAATGGGCCGCCCAAACGGCGGCGAGCACCAAATACGACGGAATGGAGCTATGGCGGCAATAATCATATACGCCATACCACAGCAGCCCGATCATGAACGTATTCGATACGGTGATGAGCATCGCTCCGAATTGCGCCTGGTCAAGGGACACGATAAGCAAAACGCCGATAACCATGAGAGCGACCTCGAGCCACCACATCGCCCCGAAGCTCAAGCCACGGCCGCGCACGAGCACCCACCAGATGACGCCAGCGCACAGTACGGCCACGGCGATCTGGTGAGTTAGTTGGAACGAAGGCGTCAAAACGATGGAAGTGCCCTCCGGGAATCCGCGCGCCACGCCAAGTGCGAAATCAAGCAGCGCAACGGCGATAAGAATGCGCAGAGGAAGCGTGTTGCTCTCGTGGTCGTACACGCAGTCGCGCTTCGGTTCGGGGATGACGTCTTGCCGTGCATCAAGCATGTCCATAGCCTGTTTGAACAGCACGAACGACAGCGTCGGCATGAACAAGCCGATGGAGAACACGGCAGGTAGCGGCAGGAACCCCAGGACGAATCCCAAAACCGCGCTGATTCCCAGGCACGCGAACGAGTAGATGAGCGCCTCGCCCTCGTCTAAGCGGTCGAAGAACGTGATCCACATGCCGCCGCCCCATACGATGCCCAATCCCGCAAGCATGGATGCGGGAATACCGAGCGGCAACGTCGGATACTCTATTTGCACAAGCAAAAGCGCAGGCGCCAACGTCATCGCCGTTATCGATAGCACGTCAAGGACCCTTCGGGCGCGCCCGCTTAACGGGATGCGGGAGAACATGAGCATGAGGATGAAGATGAAGGCGACGCGCGTCATGTTGCCGATAATGGTGACGGCGCCTGAATCGGTTGCCGTATATCGATCATACAGGCAGCATTGCGTCCATACGCGAATGGCTATCAAGCCCAAGAAGCAGGCGGCGAACCTCGGCCCATACGTTGATCTGAACTCCTGCCAGCTTGTCGTATGCACGCGCCGCGCGGCCATGGAAATCTCGTCGTTCATGCGCCCCTCCCTCTTTCAAGCGCACAATTATAGCAAGCTTGCTCACCGAATCGGCGCAAGCGCATTGCTTTATATGCGATGCGGGTAGTCGGTTCCCAACGTTTCCCATCCCCGAAGCAAAGCCTCGTGCGAACCCCGCAACGTCACCCGCCCGATTATGTGCAAAAGCCGGAAGCGCGATTGCACGCTTCCGGCTTTCTCATAGGTGCTAAACGCCCTCTTTACGCGAACACGTAAGCGCACGCGGTTTCCTGCGCCTGACGGCCGTTGACGTTGATGTCACACACGGCGTTGCCGCCCAAACGGTTGCCGCCGTGGATGCCGCCGGTAACCTCGCCAGCGGCGAACAGGCCCGGAATAGCATTGCCGTCGGCGTCGAGCACCTCGGCCGCGGCGTTCACGCGAAGGCCGCCCATGCAGTGGTGCACGCCCGGCGCGACGGGAAGCGCGTAGTACGGTGCCTTCTCCAGGGGGTTCAGGCTCTTCGTGCGCCCCATGGGGTCGTCCACGCCGTTGGCGATGTTGTCGTTGTACGACGTCACCGTGTTCACGAACGCATCGACCGGCACGCCCATCTTCTGAGCCAGCTCCTCGAAAGTGTTGGCCACGTGGATGAGCCCGCGCGAAACGAATTTCTCCTCAACCGACAGGTTGTTATCGTGCACCGACTGGTCGAACACGGCGAACGCGCCGCGCCCGGGCTGCGCCCATTCCGCTTCCGACACGCGGTCGCGCGTGAGCAGCTCGTTGGTGAAGCGCACGCCGTCGGTGTTCACCAAAATGGCGCCGTCGCCGCGGATGTTCTCGGACAGCAGCGTCGCGGTGGTCTGCTCGACAGTGGGGTGCACCTGGATCTGGTCGATATCGACGGTGTCGGCGCCCACGGCCTGGGAGAACAGGATGCCGTCGCCCTGCGTACCCGGCTGGTTGGTGGTCACGGCCTCGCGAAGCTCGGGGCGGTACTGAGCCAGCATCTCGTTGTTGGCGCCGAAGCCGCCCGTTGCCACAATGAGCGCGCGGCAACGATACTCAATGGGCAGGCCGTTGGGGTCGGTGGCGCGGACTCCCGCCACCTTGCCGTCATCCATGACGATTTCCTCGACCTTCGTGTTGCACACAGCCGACACGCCGCGCTGGCGGCATTGCTCGGTCATGCCCTTCACGATGTACTTGCCGACGGCTTCGCCTGACTCGGGGCGATGGATGCGCTTGACCGAAGCACCGCCAGACGTGCCCAGCTTCGACAGCGTGATCCCCATGGAATCAAGCCAGTCGATAGCATCGCTCGAGCCGGCGCACATGTGGCGGATGAGCTCCATGTTGCCCTTCTCGTGACCGCCCGCGTAAGTGTCGGAGGACATGAGATCTACGCTGTCCTCGATGCCGGCGGCCTTCTGGAACTTCGTGCAGCATGCGTTCATACCCCCCTCGGCGAAGCAGGTGTTGCCGCCCGCTACCGGCATCTTCTCCAAAAGCAGCACCTTTGCGCCCTGATCGACCGCGCCCGCGGCTGCAGCCATGCCCGCGCCGCCTGCGCCTACCACGACGATGTCGTACTCGCCGCCGTCGATGGTATTCTGCGCAGCTTCCGCTTCAAGGGTTCGCGGTGTGCCGCAACCTGTCAGGCCCATCGCCATCGCGCCCATGCCGAAGGTCAGCGCGCCCGTAAGGAAACCGCGACGGGAAACATCGTTGCCCTTGACGTTCATAATCGTTCCCCTTCCCTATTTCTTCTCACGATACGGGATGCTGTCCCAGCCCTCGGGCACATCCTCGGCAGCCTGATAGTGGCACTCCGAGCAGGTGATGACGGACTGGCTGTGCATCTTGTGGCAGTCGCCGCAGTCGGTGACGCCGTGCTCGCTGAAGTCATGCGGATTCCAGGCCATCCACTCGGTCTTCTTCTCAAGCTTGTCAAGGTCCATGTTGTGGCACGATTCGTTGAGGCAGAACTCCTGGGTGGCGAACTCGCCGCTGCGGCTCACCAGATGCTGCGTGTCCTCGTCGAACGTGTAGTCGCCGGTCACCCAGTGCATACCCTCGACCACCTGCTCCTCGATCTTGGGCTCGTGACACGTCAGGCAGTCCTTGCCCGCCTTCATGTGCGCGTTGGCAAGCATAGTGCCATCGGTGTTGTAATAGCTTTCCACATATGCGTTCATGGGCGTGTGGCAGATGCTGTTGCAGAAGCTGGGCTGGTTATGCCAAACCGCGAACCCCCCTACCGCCGCAACCGCCACGGCTGCGACCACGCACACCGTGGCAATGGTGCGATTGCGCTTGTTCTGCGACAACTTGCCCGTGTGCTCGCTTTCGCTCATAACGTCCTCCTGTTCCTTCTTGGCTTCCCATTCGCCGCCGAGGAGCGGCTTTCGACAAGCAAGATAGTAGGAGGAAACCCTTTGATGCTGCACATCCGAAAAGGGTGGTTTAAGCCTGTGACCAGGGTGGTTTTCGAAGGGTGTGCGAAGTGCCGCTACTTCCCCATCATGCTGAGCAACGCTTCCAGCTCACGCTGCACGGCGTGCTCGGTGTTGGGGCCGATTACCTTGGTGGAGATCTCCTTGATGGCGGAGCGGCCGTTGCCCATCGCGATGCTCGTGCCCACCATGCGCATGATCTCGTAATCGTTCATGGAGTCGCCGAACGCCACCACTTCCTCGGCGCGGGCATGGCGTGCTTCCATCACCTGCTTGATGCCCGTGGCTTTGCTCACGCCGCGCTGCATGACGTCGATCCATTTGCGGCCGGACGGTGCGAACACGAAGTCCTCGCCCATCTCGCGCTCCAGGATGTAGGCCATATCCATGACGGCGTCGTCCACGTAGATCGAGGCCTTGATGATGCTGGTATCGGGGCGCGGCAGGTCGCGCACGCGCAGCGGGTTCGGAAGGTTCTTGTCCAGCTCGCGCTCGAAGCGCTCCTCGTCGTCGAGCAGATAGGAGATCTTGCGGTCGAACACCACCAGATGCAGTCCGTCGAACAGGTCTGTCACATTCTTGAGCCTGCGCAGCGCGGCATGGCTGAATACCTCGCGATCGACAAGCTGACCTGCAACCACCACCTGCGCGCCGTTGGAGGCAACGAAATCCATTTCGCCGCTCACGGGGGCGAACAGCTCCTGCAGCGTGTCGAAGCGCCTGCCCGAGGACGCCACAAAGCCGATCCCCGCGGTTTTCAGTCGCTTGATAAGATCGAACGTCTCAGGCGGAACATTGCCTTCGCCGTCCAGAAGCGTGCCGTCCATATCCGATGCGATGAGCTTGATCATGCTTGCCTCCTTCGCCGCGGCGCCCCATGCGCTGCGCGTTTCTTCCGTACCCTTCGCTTCGCCGCCATTGTACGGCGCGTTTCGCAAGCGAAAATACCGGCCACGAAACCTGCGCAGGATGCTTACCGGCCGTTGACGGAACGTTGAAGGCTTGTTGATGGAGGTGCTACTCACACTCTGGGAAGACGCATGCGAGGCGGCGCACGGTTTCCGGCAGGCGCTCCGGTTCGATACCGGCGTAGTTCAGCACCAGCGCGGTTTCGCCGTTCGAATACTGCTCAAAACGCTTTGTAGTGCGCTCGCTCAACCCGTCGCCGTCGCGCAGCAGGTAATCGTTGAACAGCGAGATGTTGAGCCCCTGCTCCGCGCCGCGCTGTCTGACTTGGTCGTGCGTAAGGCTCGTGCGCACATACAGCAAGAAGTGCGTGCCCGCGTTTCGCTCCTCGACGTGCGAGATTTCCGCCAGCGGCGATTGTGCGATCTCCCGCAAAACCGCCTCGCGCTGGCGACGATAGAAGTTGCGCGTGCGATTGATGTGCCGCTCAAGGTGACCCTCGTCGATGAAGCGCGCCAGCGCGTACTGCTCGAAGCTGGAAACCGTGCACGAGTAGAAGCTCATGGTGTCTACGTAGCGCGCTAGCAGCTTCGGCGGCAGCACCATGTAGCTGATACGCAGGCTGGGCACCATGGTTTTCGAGAAAGCGTTCAGGTAAATCACCTTGTCGGATGCGTCGTCGGCGAACAGCGGCATGATCAGACGGCCGCTGTAGCGGAATTCGCTGTCGTAATCGTCCTCGATGATGTAGCGTTTGCGCGCACGGTTCGCCCACTCGAACAGCTCCAGGCGCCGCTTGATGGGCATGACGATGCCCGTGGGGAAATGATTGGCCGGCGAAACGTGCACCACATCGGCGCCCGATTCCTCAAGTTCGTCCACCAGAAGGCCCGATTCATCGATGGGGACCGGCCGCCAGGGGTTACCGAACGCCTTGGAGATGGCGGCGAACTTGCGATAGCCAGGGTTTTCCATGGCGAACGTGGTGGTGGGCCCGAGCATTTGCAGCAGGCGGCCGTACAGATACTCGCTGCCCGCACCGATGATGATGCAGTCGGGCGAAACGTCCATGCCGCGCGTGCGCCGCAGATACGACGCGATGGCGCGGCGCAGCTCGGGCAGGCCGTTGAACGGAATCGATCGCAACAGGTTGTCGCTGGGAAGCGAAAGCGCCTCGCGCATGTAACGCCCCCACACCGTAGCCGGGAATAACGATACGCTGGTACGGTTAGCTTTCAGGTCGACGAAGTACTCCGGGTCGCGGGCTCGTTCAATCGCTTGCGGGGTTTCGGCGGCGAGGGTGTCACTAGCGGTGTCGGCGGAGCTCCTGGCGGTTCCGCGATGTTTGCTGTTGCGTCCTGCCGAAGCATCATCGAATCTCGCATCCTGGGCGCTGTGCGCAGCAAAAACGCCTCTTGCTGCCGCATCCTGCGCACCGCATTCGGCGCCGACGCTCGTTCCATCTTCGCTACTCGAATCTTTGACCTGGGGTGTAACCGGTTTACACCGGAACTCTGAGACGTCCTCCACGAAATAGCCGCGGCGTTGTTCGGTGCGCACGAACCCTTCCGTGATCAGCTGGTCGTATGCCGCTGTGACCGTTGCAACGCCGATATCGAGATGCTGGGCAAGGTTGCGTTTGGACGGCAGCTTCGTCCCGCAGGGGATTCGGCCGCGCGCGATGTCCTCGCGAATGGACTGGTATAGGAATTCGTAAAGCGAACTGGTGCCGCGCGAGCGCAAATCGTACGTAAGCATACCTGCCTGCTGAGATGCTGACATGGGCTGATCCTTTCGCGTACGGCCGCAAAAGCGCGTTTTTCGGTGCGTTTGCAGCGGGAACGGCCGGTTTGAGCGTTTGAACGAACTGGTGCAACTGGTCTATCTGGTATGTAAAACTATCACTGTTTTGGTTCTTTTGACCAAACCAAATACCGATTACACTTTTGTTGCTCATTGAATCCGGCCGCAACGATTCCTTGGCTGTTGCGGCCATTTGCATGCATGCCAAGGGCACACGAAGACGGGAGACGAACATGGGTTACTTCACCGGCAAAACCATCATCATCACCGGCGCGGGCTTTGCAGCGCTGAAGGACGGTTCCGCGGGCTCCATCGGGTTCGGCATCGCCACCGCCTTCGCCAAAGAGGGCGCAAACCTTGCCATCACCGGCCGTAACGTGAAGAAGCTCGAAGCCGCCAAGGAGCGTCTTGAGAGCGAGTTCGGCATCCGCGTGCTGCCCATCCAGGCCGACGTTAACGCCCAGGCTGATAACCAGGCCGTTGTGCAAGCCGCCGTCGACCAGGTTATGGCCGAGTTCGGGCGCATCGACGCGCTGGTGAACAACGCCCAGGCCTCCGCTTCCGGCGTCACCATCGCCGACCACACCACCGCCCAGTTCGATCTGGCGCTGTATTCCGGCCTGTACGCTGCCTTCTATTACATGCAGGCATGCTACCCGCACCTGAAGGAGACGAAGGGCTCCGTGGTGAACTTCGCCAGCGGCGCCGGTCTGTTCGGCAACTACGGCCAGTGCGCTTACGCCGCAGCCAAGGAAGGCATCCGCGGCCTGACGCGCGTCGCCGCCACCGAGTGGGGTCCCGACGGCATCAACGCCAACGTGGTTTGCCCGCTCGCCTGGACCGCTGCGCTCGAGAACTTCAAGGAACAGTACCCCGAGGCCTACGAGGCCAACGTGCACATGCCTCCGATGGGCCACTACGGCAACGTCGAGACCGAGATCGGTCGCGCCGTCGTGCAGCTGTGCGGTCCCGACTTCAAGTTCATGAGCGGCGAGACCATCACGCTCGAAGGCGGCATGGGTCTGCGCCCGTAACCCTGAACAGGGGACGGAGGTGCGTTCACCGTGTCTTCCCTAGCCCAACTTACTCGCTGAGCAGGGACGGAAGGGTGCTTGCCTCGCATGGGTCTGCGCCCGTAACATACCAGGTTGTATGGCCGAATCGGCCGCCTACTTCTTACGATTCTATCCGGATCCCTCCGGTGGAATATCGAAAGCGCCTCGGGCATCTGCGGTCCGAGGCGCTTTTGCGTGCTCTGCTACTTGAACAGGGGACGGAGGTGTGTTCAAACTTGTCAGAAAGCTGGCGTCCACCCCCCCCCCTTTTTTTTGGCACTTCGGCGATTTCTGTCGAGCGAACAGGGGAAGATAGCGTTCGCCCAGCTCGACCACCTGAACAGGGGACGGAGGTGTGTTCACACCTGAACACACCTCCGTCCCCTGTTCAGGTTGCCCCTACTACTCCCCTAGCGCCTCCGCGGCTTCGAGCCATTGCTCGTCGAGCTCGTCGATTTGGGCTTGGAAGTCGTCGATCTGCTGCTGGAACTTGCCGAGCGCCTCGAAATCCGATGGGTCGGCGGCGGCCATGTCGGCTTGGGCCTGCTCGATTTTGCCGCGCAGCGTGTTCGTCTTGTTCTCGCAGCTACGCATGCGCTTCTTCAGCTCGCGAATCTCGCCGCCGGACAGCTGCGGGCTATCGCCTGCAGCAGCATCCTTCGCGGTTTCACTCGCCGCTGCGCCCTGCGGCGCCTTGGCGTGCGCAACCGGCTTCGGTGCACGCGCTGACATCTCCAGGTACTCCTCAACGCCGCGCGGCAAGTGGCGGATATGGCCATCTACCAGGGCGAACTGGTGATCGGTGACGCGCTCCATCAGGAAACGGTCGTGCGTGACCAAAAGCAGCGTGCCCGGCCATGCGTCCAACAGCTCCTCGATGGCGGCCAGCATGTCAGTGTCCATGTCGTTGCCCGGTTCGTCCAGGATGAGCACGTTGGGCTCGTCGAGCAAGATAAGCATAAGGGCCAGACGGCGCTTTTGGCCGCCGGACAGGTCGCAAACCGGCTCGTTAAGGTCAGCGCGCGAGAAGCCCAGCTTCTCCAGCAGCTGCGCAGGCGTCATCTCCTTGCCGTCGAGCATCATGCGGCGCGTGTAGTTGCTGATCACCTGACGAACGCGATCGTCGCCGAAGCGAGTGAGGTTGTCCAGATGCTGCGACAGCACCGCGAACTTCACCGTTTTGCCGATCTTCACGAAGCCCGACGTGGGCGCCTGCACACCCTGGATCACCTTCAAAAGCGTGGTTTTGCCCACGCCGTTGGCGCCGACGATGCCGTAGCGGTCGCCAGGCCCGATGATCCAGTCGACGCCGTCGAGCACGGGCGCGGGCTTGCCGTCGAAGCGCACCGTGACGTTCTTCAGCTCAACCACTTGCTTGCCCAGGCGCGCCATGGCCATGCGTTTGAGCTCCAGCTCGTTGCGCAGCGGCGGAACGTCGGCGATCAACTCGTGCGCGGCGTCCACGCGGAACTTCGGCTTCGTGCCGCGAGCCTTCGGGCCGCGTGCCAGCCAGGCGAGCTCGCGGCGCAGGGCGTTCTGCCGCTTCTCCTCGGCCAGGGCCGCCAAGCGATCGCGCTCGACGCGCTGCAGGATGTACGCGGAGAAGCCGCCCTCGAACGGCTCGACCACGCGATCGTGCACCTCCCACATGCGCGTGCATACCTCGTCCAAGAACCAGCGGTCGTGCGTGACCACCAGCAACGCGCCCTGACCGGCGCGCCAGCGGTTCTTCAGATGGTTCGCCAGCCAGGTGATGGCGCGAACGTCCAGGTGGTTGGTGGGTTCGTCAAGTGCCAAGATGTCCCAGTCGCCGATGAGCAGGCGCACCAGGTCGACGCGGCGGCGCTGGCCACCGGAAAGCGTGCCCACCTTCGCGTCCCAAGGGATGTCGCTGGCAAGGCCCGCGATGATGTCGCGGATGCGCGCGTCTCCGGCCCATTCATACTCGGGGATGTCGCCTACCACGGCGCGCTCGACGGTGTCGTCGTCGCTCAGCTTGTCGAACTGCCCCAGCACGCCCACGCGCACGGCGCCGTTGCGCAGCACGCGGCCCTCGTCGGGCTCGAGCATGCCCGCCATCACCGACAGCAGCGTAGACTTGCCGTCGCCGTTGCGGCCCACGATGCCGATGCGATCGCCCTCGTCAACGCCCAGCGACACGCTTTCGAACACCGTTTTCGTGGGGAAATCCACGCGCACTTTCTCGCAGCCCAGCATAAACGCCATACGTACCAACTTCCTTGCATATATGAGCGCCTTGGCGCAACCGCGCAGAAAGCGCGGACGCAGCCAAGGACCTGCATCGATTCCAACGCACCATGATAACAAATGGCCAGCCAACCATCGCCCAAGCCCCAAAGCGCCCCAACTTCGCCACACCCTCCCGAACACGAAAGCACTCGCTCGCACAACCTTTGACGACGATCGATATGCTTCCCCCGATCTTCAAGCCAACGATTGCGACGACCTCGTGCCCAGCCCCGTTATATAACCCGATTCCCGCCCATATCCAGAACCATCAACCTAAATTACGATGTTATGTCCTGAATTTCGCCAGGTTTGGTTATATTAAGGCCTTATTTTCGCCATTCTGTGCGAAAATAAGGCCTTAATGTTATAGGGAGGTAGCATGGACAGGACCTTAATGGCCAAGCTTATCGCCTGGAAGGATAAGCCGCGCCGAAAACCGCTCATCCTCAATGGCGCACGCCAGGTCGGCAAGACGTGGTTATTGAAAGAGTTCGGCAGAACCCGATTCTCAAATGTCGCCTATATCAACCTCGACCACAACGCAGTCATGCAGGAACAGTTTGAACTCGGCTATGACATCCCCCGGCTCATCTCGGCATTCCAATTCGAAACGGGCGAGCACATAGCGGAAGGCGAAACGCTCATTATCCTCGATGAAATCCAAGAGTGCCCGCGAGCGCTCACCTCGCTCAAATACTTTTACGAAGAAGCTCCAGGTTACGCCATCGCGGCAGCCGGCTCGCTGCTGGGAATCACCATTCACGACGGCACCGGCTACCCCGTTGGCAAAGTGGAGACGCTTGACCTGTTTCCCATGGGATTCACCGAATTCCTGCTTGCAACTGGAAACGGCAATCTGGCAAAGCTTATCGCAATCGACGATCCGGTCATGATCGATTCGTTCTCCAGCAAGCTGATCCCGTTGCTTCGCCAGTATTATTATGTGGGCGGGATGCCCGAAGCGGTGGCGGCGTTTCTCGAACGCGGAATGCTAGAAGACGCTCGCGAGGTACAGAACGACATCCTGCGCGGCTACGAACGCGACATCTCCAAGCATCTTTCCCGAACGGAAGCCGAGCACGCTATCGCGGCCTGGGAATCCATACCACAGCACCTAGGTCAGGAGAACAAAAAATTCGTTTTTGGGCATATCGCCAAGGGTGCCAGGGCGCGTAACTACCAATCGGGGATTACCTGGCTGGAGCAAGCGGGGCTTGTAACGCGCGTGCGAAGAGTGACGAAGCCTGGGCTACCGCTGCGTTCTTACGCTGATGACAGCGCATTCAAACTCTTCTTGCTTGACGTCGGTCTACTTGCCGCCATGGCTGGTCTGGACAAACGGACCGTCATCGGAGGCAGTTCAATCTTCGAAGAGTTCAAAGGGGCGCTCACCGAGCAATATGTCTGCCAGCAACTCATTTCCGAACGGGGTCTCGCACCTTATTACTGGTCCGCCGAGAATTCGACGGGTGAACTCGATTTTCTAGTGCAAGACGGAAGTCGAGTTGCAGCCATCGAAGTGAAAGCTGAGGAAAATCTTCGCGCAAGAAGCCTTCGAGCCTTTAAGGACAAGCATCCCGATATCACTGCGCTTCGCTTCAGCATGTCAGGATTTCGTGAGCAAGACTGGATGCGAAACATTCCGCTCTATGCAGCATGCAATGCTGAGCTATGGGGCGAACGCTCGTAGACCTCGCGCTAAACCATCAGCCTAAATATCGATGTTATGTCCTGATTTTCGCCAAGTTTGGTCATTTTAAGGCCTTATTTTCGCCAAAAATGGCGAAAATAAGGCCGTTTTGCTATACCCAGTCAACCATCGGTTGCGGCACGCAATGCTGCCCGCCTACGACTTGGTCATCACGGCGATGGTCATCCAGGTGCGTTCGTAGGGACGGTAGTAGGTATGGTATTCCACCAGGTTGAAGCCGTCTTTTTTGCTGAGGTCGGAAATGTCGCGCGGCAGGCTGTTGTTTTGCGCCTGGCCCAGGCAGATGAAGGTGCCATGGAAGTTGTTGAAGATGATCTCCCAGCTCATCTTGCTGACAAGTGTGGGCGAATACGCCATGTACGCACGGTCCCAGTTGCCCTTCTGCCAATCCATATAGGTTTGCGGGATGTCGGGGCACATGACCGACGTGACGCCCATGTAGCCGATATCGGTGGAAACCACCAGGGGCGACTGGCCGCCGTTCTGGTCGGCAACGCGGTCGACCGTTTCGCGGAACTGCTGCAAGGGAACGTTGTTGGCCGGGTCGTAGTCGTCGCGCACAAGCAGCGCCTGGTTCGCCACGGAAGCCGCCAACGTGACTGCTACCACGCCTGCCACCAGCGGTTTCGTACGCACATGCGACAGCACCGCCGCAATGGCGAACAGCAGCGGGCCGATGGCCACGAACAAGTAGCGGTAATACAAGATCATGGAGTTCATGACCATGGATGCCGTCCAGGAAATGGCGAACACGCCGAAGTACACCACCAGCGCCGCAGCCACCGGCGCAATAGGATCGGAAACCAACCACGCGTAGAAGCGCTTCAAGCGCAGATGTTTCACGGGGTAGGCGGCCGCGGTCGCGCTTGCGGCCGGGTAAGAAGCCACGCCCTCGTCGAGCTTAGCTGCCGTTCCCGCGCTTGCGCTCGCGGCTCCGTCCGTGTGCTGCGCCTTCGCCGCCGCGATCTGCTGTTGGCGCGCGGCGCGATGCAACCCTACGCGCCACGTGGCCCAACGCGCCGCCCACGCGATCAAGAACGCCAGCACCGCTACGGCCGCATAGCCGATGCCCTGCACGATCACCTGCGGTACCACGCCGTAGCTGCCGCGCGCCGCAAACGACAAGAGGCTGGTCAAAAATGCGTACGTGGCCAGCTCGATATAGGTGGTCGGGAACACGATCTTCGCCCAGTAGGTGCCACCTACCACGCCCATCTGGCTGGTCACGGCGGTGACGATCCACGGCAGGTACAGCGCTACCTGGGCAACGCAGCCGATGATCAGCACGCGCAGCGGTGCACCCGCGCGAACTGCCTGCTCAGGCAGCGGATTGGGGCCGCCTTTGCGATGCCGCCAGGCACGCGCGCCAAGGGCGAACAGCAGCACGACGTTGATCATGAACGCCGACATGGCGCCGAAATAATGCAGGTACGCGCACGCCAAGCTAGACGCGAAGCACGTGATCCACCAGCGTCGCGGCGTGCCCGCCCAGCACTTCAGCCCCCGGGCTGCCTCGGCGATGCGCGCCGGCGGCGTGGCCAGCTGCGTGCCGATGATGCGCATGGCATAGATGAAGCACAGCATCACGGCGAACGTTGCCCACGAGTACATGCGGATCTCAACGGCCATCAGCGAGATATAAGGCGTGAACAGGGCGAAGAAGCTGAACAGCACGCCGGTCGCCCAGCCGGCGTCGCGGCGCACATGGGTGTAGCCCAGCACCGCCATGGCAATAGCGCCCGCCACGGTGAACAGGCGATATATGGTGATGCTCTGCCCGAAAACCAGGTTCAGCACGTGCAGCGCCCAGTAAATCAGCACGGGGTGCACGTCGCCGGAGCTGTAGTACCAGATGTCGGCGAAGCTGTGGTTAGCGATTCCCACCGAGTAGCTTTCGTCGAACCACACGTTGCCATGGAACGCGTCGGTGAGCAGGAAGGCGGCACCTGCGACAAGCAGGATAATATGAAACGCGCTTGATGATAAACGTACGTGCGCGCCGCGTGAGAGCTTCATGTTGTTTGCCTTCGCCTAGAAACCTGTCATAATGCGCTGCTAGTCTAACATTGCATGCGCAAGCGGGAATAACCTGCGTAGAAAAACCCAGGGGCTACCCTAGGGTTTTCATAACCGCAGGTAGATAAGGTAAGAGGGGCATTATGAGCGTCACGTTCCATGCGGACGACTACGGCATTACGGAGCAGCAGGCAGCCGAAATCCTCAAGCTGTCGCAGGTTTGCGGCGGCCAGGGCGCGCTGTCGTCGGTCAGCATTTTCGCGAACAGCCCCGCCTTCGAGGCGGCGGCTGAAATGGCGCGGCCCTACGTGGAATCCGGCAAGCTTGCCATGGCGCTGCACCTCAACCTGGTCGAGGGCCGTCCGTGCGCCCCGGTTGCGGAAGTTCCCCTGCTGGTGAACCAGCGCGGCACGTTTGCGAACGACTTCGTCGGCCTCTGGAAACTGTCGATGGGCGCGCAGCGCTGGGCCTTCCGTCAGCAGCTCCAACGCGAGTGCGTCGCGCAGATCCAGCGCTACCTAACCGCGTTTCCCCAGATGAAGTGCACGATGCGCGTGGATAGCCACCAGCACACGCATGCAGTGCCGGCCGTGTTCGACGCGCTTTCCCAGGCAGTTGCGGAACTGGGCGTCACGGTCACGCACATGCGCTGCCCCATCGAGCCCCTGGCACCGCACCGTGCCGCCGGCAGCAACATGCCTCCCGTCAACCTGGCTAAGGACGCGCTCATCACCTGGCTGTGGCGCAAAAACCGCGGAAAGATGCCAGCAGGCTGCGAGGTCCCGCTGTTCTGCGGCGTAGTGCTCTCGGGCGCCATGGACACGGTCGACTGGCCGCTCCTGGATGCGTTCGAAAGCCTAGCGGCCGACCGCGGCAAGAACGTTCAGGTGCTGTTCCATCCAATCAGCGTGCCGATCGAACAATGCCTCGATCCGGAGAACGGCCCCTTCGCCGCCGCCTGCGCATCTGAGGCCCGCGACCGCGAAGCCGAACGCCTGCGCTACTTGGCCGAGGCACGATAAACGTTGCCTGGCGATTCCGCGGAATCGCTTCCCCGCTTTCCTTTTCGCCGCTATACTAACTTAGTTACGCTTAAACCACATCGGCCGGCAACGTGTCACAGGGCGCGTCATCGGCCGTTTTGCGGAAAGGAACCCCATGCCAACGCTGGCAGAACACATCGCGTCGCGTCGCACGTTCGCGATCATCTCGCACCCCGACGCGGGCAAAACCACGCTGACCGAGAAGCTGCTGCTGTATTCAGGCAGCATCCAGACCGCCGGCTCGGTCAAGGGAAAGGCAAGCTCGAAGCACGCCGTCTCCGACTGGATGGACATCGAGAAGGAGCGCGGCATCTCCGTCACCTCCTCCGTGCTGCAGTTCGAGCACGACGGCTGCTGCGTCAACATCCTTGATACCCCCGGTCACCAGGACTTTTCCGAGGACACGTACCGCACGCTCATGGCCGCCGACGCCGCCGTCATGGTCATCGACGCCGCCAAGGGCGTCGAGGCGCAGACGAAGAAGCTGTTCAAGGTGTGCACGCTGCGCCACATCCCCATCTTCACGTTTGTGAACAAGATGGACCGCGAAAGCCGCGACCCGTTCGAGCTCATGGAAGAGATCGAAACGGTGCTCGGCATCGGCACCTACCCCATGAACTGGCCCATCGGCAACGGCCGCACGTTCCGCGGCGTGTTCGACCGCCAAACGCGCAACGTCATCGCCTTCGACGGCGAGGGCCGCGGAAACTCCGCCAAGAAGGTCGCTGAGATCGAGGCCGAGCTGGGCGACGCCGCCCTTGACGAGCTCATCGGCTCCGACAACCACCAGAACCTCATGGACGACATCGAGCTGCTCGACGGCGCCGCCGACGAGTTCGACTTGGACGCGGTGCGCGCAGGCAAGCTGTCGCCGGTGTTCTTCGGCTCGGCGCTCACCAACTTCGGCGTGGAGCCGTTCCTGAAGGAGTTCCTGCGCCTGGCCCCCGCCCCGCTGCCCTACACTGACACGCTTTCGGGCGACCTGGTCGATCCGCAGCGCAAGGAGTTCGCGGGCTTCGTGTTCAAGATCCAGGCGAACATGGACAAGAACCACCGCGACCGCATCGCGTTCGTGCGCATCTGCTCGGGCAAGTTCGAGCGCGGCATGGAGGCGTTCCACGTGCAGGGCGGCAAGAAGCTGAAGCTGGCAACGGGCACGTCGCTCATGGCCGACGACCGCGCAACGGTCGACGAGGCGTACGCCGGCGACATCGTGGGCCTGTTCGACCCCGGCATCTTCAGCATCGGCGATACGGTGTGCAAGGGAGAGCACGTGCAGTTCCCGCCCATCCCCACGTTCTCGCCGGAGCATTTCGCGCGCATCACGCAGGTGAACACGCTCAAGCGCAAGCAGTTCGTGAAGGGCATGCATGAGTTGGCCCAGGAAGGCGCCGTGCAGATCTTCCGCGAGCCCGGCTTCGGCATGGAAAGCGTCATCTGCGGCGTCGTCGGCGTGCTGCAGCTCGACGTGCTTGAAACGCGCCTGAAGAACGAATACGGCGTGGAAGTGCGTCGCCAGGGCATGCCTTACACCGACATCCGCTGGATCGCCAACGACCTCAACGAGCTGGACACCTCGCGCCTGAACATCACGCGCGACACCAAGCTGGTCGAGGACATGCGCGGCGGCAGGCTGCTTCTTTTCACGAACTCCTGGAACGTGAACTGGGCAATCGACCACAACCCCGACCTGAAGCTGTCCGAGGTCGGCAACGTCAATTTCTAGGAAGCGTTTTCCCAGGTAAAGAGATAGTTTGCGAAGGCGCCGAAGCACTTGGGCTTCGGCGCCTTCTAGCTTGCTAACGCCGATTCAAGCTGCGAGAGCGTTTCTGCTAGGTCGGCGTTCAAGCAGATGGAACGTTCGGCGATCTCCTTCGGGGCCACAGCCTCGCCCATGTTCAGGCAGGCATACGTGGCCTGCGGGTTTTCCAAGGTTGCACGCCAAAACGGGTACTTGATGATCGCGGGCGTGTTATACCCCACGCCAAGCTCCAGGTGGAGAACCCGCATGCCCCTATGGCGGCGTTCGAAGTCGCGATAGCGCGCCGCTGCCGCAAACCAGCCGTCATCCTGCACGAATGTGTCGTCAGCACGCAGGTTCATGGACATCTCCGCGCCGCAATGCGGACAGCGCGGGATCAGCTCGCTGGGAATGCGCAAATCGCGTTGCTGCTCGAACATGGCACGAACGGCATCTTCGTTATCGAACGTTTCGCGACAGCAGGGCTTGCTACACTGAAACAGGCCATAGTCGCCCTGCGTGTAGAACAGGCGCTGCTTGTCGAATCCGGCCAGCTGGAACTGATGGTCCACGTTGGTGGTCAGCACGAAATAGTCGCGCCCCGCAAGCAACTTGCGCAACTGAACGTACAACGGGTTCGGCCCCAGGTCATAACGGTTCACCATGACGTAGCGACTCCAAAACGCCCATCGTTCTTCAGCGGTGGCGTAAGGGTAGAACCCGCCCGAATACATGTCGGTGAAGCCGTAGCGTTCGCGAAAATCGGCGAAGTGCTGCTCGAACCTCGGGCCCGAATACGTAAACCCCGCCGCCGTCGAAAGCCCAGCTCCCGCGCCCACGAACACAGCGTCGGCGGCGTCGAGCGCCATGGCAATCCGCTCGACGTCACGCGCCATGGCGTTCTTTTCGGCCACGCGGCCGCATCCCAAGATCATCTTCGAACCTTCCTGTCCGTCTTGCCTGTTGCCTGCATGATGGGATCCAGGTCTTCTTTCGACGTTTACTGCGCGATGCGCTTGCGGATAGCGAAACGTTGCGCCGCCGAACCGATCAATACGCTAATCTACTTCCTTCCAGCATTGCGGGTCGGGCGCGTACATATTGCCGGTGTAGCCGGCAGCTACCGCCGGACAGCCGCGACACCATCCCGCCAGCTCGCAGCGGCTGCACTTCTCGAACTTCGAGAACTCGCGATGCGCCTCCATGTTCTGCCCCATGAACAGGTCGTACATGCTTTCGTCGCGCACGTTGCCGATTTTGCTCTCCATGCGGCGGCACGCGTAGACGTCGCCGGTCGGCAGCACGGTCATATGCGCGATGCCGCAATGGCAGCCGTCATAAACTTTGCCGCATTGCGCACCTTCCGGGATGCGGAAGCGGCCCTGCTCCCAATCGAGCAGCGTCCACAGATGGTCCTTCTTCTGGAACGTGGTCTTGCACCCTGCAGCCGCGAGTTTATCGATGCGCTCCTGGCAGGCCACGAGCAGCGCACGATACTCGAGCGGCTCCATATGGAACGCCTCAAGGCGCTGTCCCTTCGTGGGGCAATAGCGCCCGAATGCGAACACATCGGCCTCGATACGAGCCGCCAGATCGATCATGTCGGGCAGCTCGGCGGCGTTCATGCTGCTCACAGTGCTCATAAGCGCCAGCCACATGCCGGAACGCTTGATGCAGGCCGCCGCGCGCAGCGTATCATCGAAGCTGCCGGGTTTGCGGAACAGGTCGTGGGTTGCGGCGTTCGAGCCGTCAAGGCTCAGCTGGTATTTGCGGCACCCCAGCTCGCGCATGCGGCAGCATATCTCGTCGGTCAGATGGAACGGGTTGCCCATGATGCACCACATGGCGCCACGCGCATGCAGCTCCTCGGCCAGGCGCCAGAAATCGCGATGCAGGATGGGGTCGCCGCCGGTGATGTAGAAGTACGGCTGGCGACCCATACGCTCGCACAAATCGTAGCAGCTGTTCAGCACATGCAGCATATTGTCCCAGCTTATGGACACGCACGCCATGCGCGCATCTTCGCTGAACAGGTAGCAGTGCTTGCAGCGCTGGTCGCATTCGTCGGTGATATGCCATTGGAAGGCGAACGTGGGACGCAGATCCTGTGCGATCTGTGCATTGCGGTCACCGGTTGTCACCGGTTTCGATCCCTGGTTGCTCTGTTCGGGTTTCTGATCATGTTGCATGGCTATGCTGCTCCTTTCCATTCCGGTTCGCGTTCTCTGAAACGAGGTTTGACCACATGCCGGATTCGTCTCGCGTACGCGGTTGGCCCCCAATCCGGGCGATGCCTTCGCCGCGGCGCCACATCGCCGAGCCCGCCGTCGGCCTACTCCCCTACGCGCTCGATGGCGTCAACGGGGCAAGCCTCGAAACATGCGCCGCAATGCAGGCAGTTCAGCGCGCGGATGCGAAACGGCTCGCCGGGTTCGCCTTCCTCGATGACGCCCTGCGGGCACACGCCTTGGCACGTCCCGCAGCCGATGCACGCGTCGGTGATCCGATACCCATGCACCGCTGCCGGCTCGCCATCAAGGCGGTACGTTTCGCGGAAGATCGGGTGGACGCCCAGGTTGAAGTACTCGATGGATACGTCGCGGATTTTGAAGATCACGTTGATATCGCGCGTTTGACCAGGATAAACGTTCGCCAGATAGGGCTGCTCGGCATAGATAAGGTCGCGGATGCGCACGCCCTCGGGGCCCGGCACCTCACGTGCGGTACCCGACAGCCGCAGCATCTCGTTGAAGCGCGTGCGCCCCACGGCTTGCACACGCCCGTCGCGGGCAAGCTCGCGGGCGAAGGGCTTGCCGCGCGAGGTGAGGAAGTACACGGCATCGGACTCATAATGCAGCGCGCTGATGCAGCGCACCTGGGGAGACCCGTCCTCGGCCACGTTCGCAAAATCGAGCGTGCCGATGAGCTTGAGCTTCTCGAGACAGGTTTGCAGGTTCATGATCTGGCCTTTCGACGGGGGTTGCAGGGCGGTTGGCAACAGAGTCCACGTGCGGGTCTGCTGCGGTCCGGTCAATGGGCCCGGCCTGTCCGCGCAGCGCAAAGTGCGCGGACAGGCCGGGTTGATCGCCTGCCGCAAGCGCCGCGCAGCAGGGCGCGGCCGGGGCGGTTGGACCCCAGCTGCGCCCTTCGCGCAAGTGCGCCCAGGAGCCCGATTGCGCTATTCGGGATCCTTCGTGCCGCAAGCGGGCGCGGGATCGGCGCTGCCGCAGGCGGGCGCCGGGTCGGCGGAACCGCAGGCGGGCGCGGGATCGGCAGAGCCGCAAGCCGGGGCGGCCTTGGGGTCGGCGGAGCCGCAGGCGGTGCCGCAAGCCGAGGCGGGATCGGTGGTGCCGCAAGCGCCGGAAACGACGTTGTCCAGATTGCTCATTTTCTTCTCCTTCTGATTCGTGACGCCTCCTTGGCGGGCGTCTATAATGATTGTCCAAAACAACCGTCGAATCCGGAAGTAGCCACTAATCTATTAGGTACCAACCTTTATGTAAGTAGGCTTTGACCTGCGCGAAAGGAAACGCTCGTGCTCACCAAGGAAGAACTGCCGCCCTGTCCCGTTGCCACCACACTTATGCTCATCGGCAACAAATGGAAGATCTTCATCATCCAGCAGCTCATGGACAAACCCTTCCGTTTCAGCGAACTGCGACGAGCCATTCCCGGCATCAGCGAGAAGGTGCTTACGGATAATCTGCGCGCGCTGGAGAAGGACGGCCTGATCACGCGCACCGTGTTCCCTGAGATCCCGCCGCATACCGAATACGCTTTGAGCGATCTGGGCGACACCATGCGCCCTATCATCGAAAGCATGGCAACCTGGGGCACCGGCTATCAAAACCTCGTTCGCGCGCAATAGCCGTCTCACATCTGTTAATCCGTCACCGAAAGCGCCGAAACCGCACGATGCCCGTGCTCCCCATGCCGGGGGGACGGGGACATTGGAGGAGGTTTCGGAGGTCATTTCCCTCGTAGCCCTTGCACAGTTGGATGCGCCGTGCATACTGTTCAACTTGAACGGTTTCTACGATGATCTGCGCGCGCTTCTCAATCGAATGGTCGATATGGGGCTTTCCTCGCCGCGCAGGCAGCGGGGCATTCATTTCGCACATTCGCTTGAAGAGGCAGCCGACATCCTAGTCCCGTTGCACTAACCGTATCGTTTCTCCGAGTAGCCAGGAGCGTGAGCAATCATGGGCGTCCCCGACAAGCAGTACCCGCTGAACGTATATCGCCTCATCCTTATGACGGCTGCTGCCGTTTGGGGCCTGGGCTTCGTGATCGGTAAAAGCGCCATCGGCACCGTGGGCGCCACATGGTTCACCTCCATCCGCTTCCTTGGGGCGGGCATCGTGTTGGTCATCCTCTTGTTTCCCCACCTCAAGCGCAATTTCTGCCGTAAAACGCTGAAGGCGGGCCTGATCATCGGCGTTGCCACGTTCGTGGGCTTCTGGACGCAGTTTCTGGGCCTTGGCCTGACCACGCCCTCGAAGAACGCCTTTTTGAGCGCATGCTATTGCCTGACCGTGCCGTTTATCTGGTGGGCTGTCTCCCGCCGTCGCCCGCCCGCGAAGACCCTTATCGCGGCGGCTATCTGCACCGTCGGCATCGGGCTGGTGTCGCTGACCGAGGGCTTCTCCGTCAGCTTGGGAGACGGCGTCAGCATCGCCTCGGCATTCCTCTACGGCGCCGAGATCGTGATCATCGGCCTGGTCATGCGCGACAACGACGTCCTGACCATCACCGTCATCCAGCAGTTCACTGCGGGTATCCTGGCCCTGTTGCTTGCCCTGGTCACGCAACCCATGCCCACGGCGGCGCAGGTGGCAACGCCCGAGTTCATCGGCGTCATGACCTACGTCGCCATGCTCTCGGCGGCCTTCGGCGCCGTGGCTCAGAACACGGCGCAGGCCCACCTGTCGCCCTCCGAGGCGGGCCTGCTCTGCTCGCTTGAAAGCGTATTTTGCGCGCTGTTCAGCGTGGCGTTCTTCGGCGAGGTGCTCACAGCCCGCATGGCGGTGGGCTTCGCGTTCATCTTCGCCGCCATCGTGGCAACCCAGCTCGGCGACAAGGGCGGCGAAGCGGCCGTGGCCGACTCCGCAGCCGGTGGATCTTCGAGTGGCGAAAGCCCCGCATCGGGAAAGCCCGCCAAGCGAAACCGCGGTCGAATAGCCCGCTGACCTGCGGGTCCACACCCCGACATTAAGTCCGCCGCGGGCAACACTTTGTTTCCGGCTCGTTTCGCCGGCTTCGGGGCTATAATGCCCAAGGAGGCAGCTATCTTTTATCCCTACGAACGTGCCGCGCGACAAGCAGCTGCAATGCGCGCCGGCAACCATGCACCCAAGGAGAGAGAAGCATGACGAAGTTCAACCATGTCATCATCCGCCGCCCTGGTAAGTCGCTGTGCGACGGCATCACCAGCGCACCCGAGCTGGGCCAGCCCATCTACGAGCGCGCCATCGAGGAGCACTACGACTACGAGCATGCCCTCGAGCAGTGCGGCGTCGACGTCACCGTCCTGCCTGCGCTCGAGCAGTTCCCGGACAGCTGCTTCGTCGAGGACCCGGCCGTCATCACCCGCTGCGGCGCCATCATCACCAACCCCGGCGCTGCCAGCCGTAACGGTGAGAAGGACGAGATCGAGCCCGTGGTCCGTCGCTTCTTCGACGATGAGCACGTCAAGCATATCGTCGCCCCCGGCACCCTTGACGGCGGCGACGTCATGATGGTGGGCGACCACTTCTACGTGGGCCGCTCCGCCCGCACCAACGAAGAGGGCATCCGCCAGTTCTGCGAGATCCTGGCCGGTTGGGGCCTGGAGGGCTCCGAGGTCCCGCTGGAGGAGGTCCTGCACCTCAAGACCGGCGTGAACTACATCGAGGACAACAACATGCTGGTGTCCGGCGAGTTCATCGACAAGCCCGACTTTGCCCAGTACAACAAGGTGGTCGTGCCCGCCGACGAAGCCTACGGCGCGAACTGCATCTGGGTCAACGGCACCGTCATCGTGGCCGAGGGCTACCCCACCGTGCTCAAGGCCGTCCAGGACCTGGGCTACAAGACGCTGGTGGTGGACACCTCCGAGTACCGCAAGATCGACGGCGGCCTGTCCTGCCTCAGCCTGCGCTTCTAGCACACGCTTAAACAAGAAGAGCCCGATTCCGCATTCGAAATCGGGCTCTTTGCTTTACCCGGCGATCGCGTGCAGCTGCTCGTCTTTCGCCTCCGGCGTGGGCACGTGGTAGGTGTTGCTCAGGCGCATGCCGTTTTCCGCATAGCGGGCAACCGAGATGATGAAGCCCTCCTTGCGCAGTCGCAGGATGGCGCGGTCGACGGTCTTCAGGCTGACCTGCAGCGCTTCGGCGATATCACGCTTGGACTCGGAGCAACCCGCCGCGCCGTAGGAAGCGATAAAGCCCAGGATAAGCAGCTGCGAGTTCGTCAGCGTGCGCTTGCCGTCCGCAAGCGTGATGTCGCCATCGATCTCAGTCGTGGTCTCAGCGGTCATCTCAGTCATCATAGTCCTTCTCCATAGGTTCGCGTTCCAATGCTTATGACCCCCGCTCGCCTTCAACGCAGGGCGAGCAAAATCTGCAAGCTGAACTGGAGAAACAAAAAGCAGCCAGCTGCAGTAGCTCCCCGGAAGGGAAACTGTGCAACTGGCTGCCATTTCAGGCCCTATAGCTTTGCGTCATCACCTTTCGATGATTTTGCCGACATGAAAAATATCACGCGAAAAACCGTATGTCAAGGGGTGTCCGCCCCTCCCCATGGCAGGCCCCCTACCACGGGTTGCATCAACTCCCCAAAAGGCAGAACGGACACGTGGGGCGAACCTCCCGATAATCAAGAAACGCCACGTCAATAAGCCTTTCTGCAGCAAATGAGCAGGACACGCCAGAGGGCGATTCCCAGCCAAAACCCGATATTCCGGCATCCCTACAACTCCCTGGTGTCGCGCCCTCGCACCCCTCGTCTTCCGCCCCTCCCGGGCATTCGAACCCACACTTTTCGCAATCTGTGGATACCACCTCCGCATACATCCACACTTCTGTATTAACTCTTCATTAATTTACGACAATGCCGTAGTTATGCAGCTTGATACGTTATAAGTTGCGATAATCTATGTTCTTAGCATTTGGCAGGCGTTCGGCCACCTGCGGGTGCTGCGATCAACCGCTGAGCAGCATCTTCAAAGAAGAACACGTTCGCATAGTAGGTCAGGAGTCACACATGAGAGACATACGCGTCAGCGACATCACGATGAGGGAGGCCATCGCCTCCAAGGCGCTTTCCCTATCCTTTAAGGAAAAGCTAGAAATCGTGAAGATCCTAGACCGTATCGGCGTGGGCTCCATCGAGGTCGAGGGCATCGAGTCCTCCAAGGTAGACAGCTTGCGAATCAAGTCCATCGCCTCCCTGGTGAAGAACAGCACGCTCGCCGTGCCGGTGAAGATGGACGAGGACAGCATCCAGGCCGTCTGGAACGCCGCAAAGGGCGCGAAGCACGTCCGCCTGCAGGTGGAAGCTGCCGTCAGCCCCTCCTGCATGGAGTACATCCAGCGCAAGAAGGCCGACACGCTGATCGCCGACGCAGCCGAGGCGGTTGCGAAGTGCGCCCAGCTCACCGACGACGTCGAGTTCGTGGCCATCGACGCCACCCGCACCGACGTGGCCTACCTGGCCCGCGTCATCGACGCCGTGGTCGCCGCCGGCGCCAAGACGGTCACCGTCTGCGACGCGGCCGGCTCCATGCTCCCCGAGGAGTTCGCCCAGTTCATCGCCGACCTGTACCAGGCAGCGCCCCAGCTCAAGGACATCGACCTGGGCATCTCGTGCTGCAATAACCTGAATATGGCCGACGCCTGCGCCGTGGCCGGCGTCATGGCCGGCGCCTCCATCGTCAAGGCCACGTCCTACCCCATGGGCGTCGTCGCGCTCGACAACGTCGCCCGCATCCTTGCCGCCAAGGCCGACGCCCTGGGCGCCCAGAGCAAGGTGCGCGTGACCGAGCTCAAGCGCGCCATGAACCAGATCTCCCGCCTGTGCTGCGACGACCGCTCCAAGGCATCCCTGTTCACCGGCGCCGTCTCCGAGGCCGTCGAGGGCGTGGTGCTCACCGCCGGGGACGACCAGGCCACCGTCATGCAGTACGTCGAGCGCCTGGGCTACAGCCTCTCCGACGAGGACGCCGAGGCGGTGTTCGAGGCCTTCAAGAAGATCGCCGCCAGCAAGGAGCGCGTGAGCGCCACCGAGCTGGACGCCATCGTGGCCTCCGCCGCGCTGCAGGTGCCCCCCACCTACACCCTGGACGGCTACGTCATCAACTCCGGCCTGAGCTTCAAGGCCACCTCGCACATCTCGCTGCGCAAGAACGGCGAGCTCATCGAAGCCGTGTCCCTGGGCGACGGCCCCATCGACTCCTCGTTCAAGTCCATCGAATCGGTGGTCGGCAAGCACTACGAGCTTGACGACTTCAGCATCCAGGCCGTCACCGAGGGCCGCGAGGCCATGGGCGAGTCGGTCGTGAAGCTGATCGCCGACGGCAAGGTGTATTCCGGCCGCGGCATCTCCACCGACATCGTCGAGTCCAGCATCCGCGCGTACATCAACGCGCTCAACAAGATCGCCTACGAGGAGCAGAACTAATGAAGCTTTCCTTTTCCACCCGCGGCTGGGCTGACCATTCCTGGGACGAGCTCGTAAGCACCGCCCTTGAGATGGATTTCTCGGGCATCGAGATCCACAACCCCATCACCAGCGTGGCGTTCACCGGCAAGGGCGGCCCGCTTGACCGCTACAACACGCAGGCGACGGCCCGCGCCCTGCGCGACAAGGGCCTTTCCATCCCCGCGTTCGACTCCTCGGTCGACATCTCGGCGGGCGAACAACAGGTTCAGGACGCCAAGGACCTCATCGACCTGGCTCAGGCCGCCAGCGTGGGCATGGTCTGCGTGGTCGTCCAGCACGACGACGAGGACGCCATCCACGCCGCGCTCTCCCAGCTGGTCCCCTACGCCGAGGAGCACGGCGTGGTGCTGCTGATCGAATCCAGCGGCATCTTCTCCAGCACCTCGCGCCTGACCGACATCATGGACCGCTACGCCAGCGACTACCTGGGCGCCCTGTGGGACGTCCACAACGTCTACCGCGTAGGCGGCGAAAGCCCGGCGACCACCATCAAGAACCTGGGCGCCTACGTCAAGCACGTGCACATGCGCGACTCCGACGACGACGGCTCCTTCAACCTGGTGGGCGAAGGCACCCTGCCCATCGACGAGGTGGTGCGCGCGCTGTCCTCCATCGACTACGACGGCTTCGTGTCGCTTGAGTGGGACCCCGCGTGGATGGCCGACCTCACCGACATGGAGGTCATCTTCCCCCACTACGTCAACTACATGGAGCAGTTCGAGGACACCCGCGGCAAGCGCCGCACGCTCTACCTCAACCACGACGGCACCGGCGAGTACGTGTGGAAGAAGGACGAGCTCATCGACCTGACCTTCCCGCAGGTGCTCGACAAGATGGTCGAGTGCTTCCCCGACCAGTACTGCTTCAAGTACACCACGCTGGACTACACGCGAACCTACGAGGAGTTCCGCGACGACGTGGACACGTTCGCCCGCGCGCTCGTGTCGATGGGCGTCAAGCCCGGCAGCAAGGTTGCCATCTGGGCCACCAACGTGCCCGCCTGGTACATCACGTTCTGGGCAGCCACGAAGATCGGCGCCGTGTTGGTTACGGTGAACACCGCTTACAAGATCCACGAGGCCGAGTACCTGCTGCGCCAGTCCGACACGCACACGTTGGTCATGATTGACAGCGCGCTTGACTCCAACTACCGTCAGATCATCAACGACCTGTGCCCGGAAATCGCCGACACCAAGCCCGGCGACCAGCTGCACTGCAAGCGCCTTCCCTTCCTGCGCAACGTCATCACCGTCGGCTTCGACATGCCCGGCTGCCTGAACTTCGAGCAGGCCATGGAGCGCTCCGAGCTGGTGCCGCTTGAGAAGATCCAGCGCATGGCCGCCGAGGTGCGCCCCGACGACGTATGCAACATGCAGTACACCTCCGGCACCACGGGCTTCCCCAAGGGCGTCATGCTCACGCACCGCAACGTGGTCAACGACGGCAAGTGCATCGGCGACCGCATGGGCCTTTCCACCGCGGACCGCTTCATGATCCACGTGCCCATGTTCCACTGCTTCGGCATGACGCTGTCCATGACGTCGTCCATGACCCACGGCGCCACCATGTGCCCCATGCCCTACTTCAGCGCGAAGGCGTCGCTGCACTGCATCACGCAGGAGAAGGTCACCGCGTTCAACGGCGTGCCCACCATGTTCATCGCCATGTTCAACCATGCCGACTATCGCAAGACCGACTTCAGCCACATGCGCACCGGCATCATGGCCGGCGCCGGCTGCCCGCCCGAGCTCATGAAGCGCGCCGCGCAGCCCGACGAGATGAACATGACCGGCATCGTGTCGGTGTACGGCCAGACCGAATCGGCCCCGGGCTCCACCATGAGCGCCTGGACCGACCCGCTCGACCTGCGCACCGAGACCGTCGGCTACGCGTTCCCGCACGTGCAGTGCAAGATCATCGACCCTGAAACCGGCGAGGAGCTGCCTGACGGCCAGATCGGCGAGTTCTGCTCGCGCGGCTACAACATCATGAAGGGCTACTACAAAATGCCCGACGCCACCTTCAAGACGGTGGACGAGAACGGTTGGCTGCACTCCGGCGACCTGCTCATGCGCGACGAGCGCGGCTGCTTCGTGGCCACCGGCCGCCTGAAGGACATGATCATCCGCGGAGGCGAGAACATCTACCCGAAGGAGATCGAGGACTTCGTCATCACGCACCCCAAGGTCAGCGACTGCCAGGTGGTGGGCGTGCCCGACGCGAAGTACGGCGAAGAGGCACTGGCCTGCATCATCCTCAAGGACGGCGAGGCCATGACCGAGCCCGAGATCCGCGAGTTCATGATGAGCAACATCGCGCGCCACAAGGTGCCCCGCTACATCAAGTTCGTGGAGTCCTACCCCATGAACGCCGCCGGCAAGATCCTCAAGTACAAGATGAGGGAAGCCGCCGTCGAGGAGCTGGGCCTTCAGAACCTGGTGAAGAAGTAGCAGCTTCCATATACCGACATTCCGCGGGGGCCGTTTAGCGCGCCCCCGCTCGCGTTTTCAAATCATCGTTGCGGAGAGGGGCTTCACAATGAGCAACTATGTAACCGTCGACGGCAACCAGGCTGCGGCCCACGTTGCCTACGACTTCACCGAGGTGGCGGCCATCTACCCCATCACGCCGTCCTCGCCCATGGCCGAGCACACCGACCGCTGGAGCGCCCAGGGCCGCCTGAACATGTTCGGCCAGCGCGTGCAGCTGACCGAGATGCAGTCCGAGGCCGGCGCCATCGCCGCCATCCACGGCGTGCTGCAGGCAGGCGGCCTGGGCACCAGCTTCACGTCCAGCCAGGGCCTCATGCTCATGGTGCCCGTGCTCTACCGCATCGCCGGTGAGCGCCTGCCAGGCGTCCTGCACGTTGCCAGCCGCACCGTGGGAACCCACGCCATGAGCATCTTCGGCGACCACTCCGACGTCATGGCGTGCCGCGACACCGGGTTCGCCCAGCTCAGCTCGGGAAGCGTCCAGGAGGCCGCCGACATGGCCGCCGTGGCGCACCTTGCCGCCGTGAAGGGAAGCATCCCGTTCATGCACTTCTTCGACGGCTTCCGCACCTCCCATGAGCTCTCGCGCATCGACATGCCCGACACCAAGGAGCTGACCGCGCTCATGGATACCGAGGCGCTCGATCGCTTCCGTGCGCGCGCCCTGAACCCCGAGCACCCCATGCTGCGCGCCACCGTGCAGAACGGCGACGTGTACTTCCAGGTGCGCGAGGCGAACAACACCGCGTACGACCAGCTGGCCGACGTGGTCGAGGACGTCATGGCGCAGGTTGCCGGCGTGACCGGCCGCGAGTACCACGTGTTCGACTATTACGGCGCCGCCGACGCCACCGACGTGGTGGTGGCCATGGGCAGCGTGTCGGGAACTGCCCAGGAGGCGTGCAACTATCTGAACGCCCGCGCGCAGGCCGACGGCACGGACAAGCGCTACGGCTTTTTGCAGGTGCACCTGTACCGCCCGTTCTCGGCGAAGCACTTCCTGGGCGCCCTGCCCGAAACCGTGCAGCGCATCGCGGTGCTCGACCGCTGCAAGTGCATGGGCTCGGCCGGCGAGCCGCTGTTCCTGGACGTTTCCAGCGTCATCGCCAACAGCAACCGCGCTGGCAAGGTGACCGTCATCGGCGGCCGCTACGGGCTGTCGTCCAAGGACACCGACACCGCCCAGATCGTGGCCGTGTTCGACAACCTTGCAGCAGCCGAGCCCAAGCGCGGCTTCACCATCGGCATCAACGACGACGTGACGAACCTGTCGCTTCCCGTGCGCCCGCTCGAGGACTTCGAGGACGGCGATACCTACAGCTGCAAGTTCTGGGGCCTGGGCGGCGACGGCACCGTGGGCGCGAACCACAACACCATCCGCATCCTGGGCGACTGCGCCGACATGTACGCGCAGGCATACTTCGAGTACGACTCCAAGAAGTCCTTCGGCGTGACCAAGTCGCACCTGCGCCTTTCGAAGAAGCCCATCCGCAGCACCTACTACGTGAAGCGCGCGGACTTCGTGGCCTGCCACAACCAAAGCTATGTGCGCCAGTACGACATGGTGCAGGAAGTGAAGCCCGGCGGCACCTTCCTGCTCAACACCAGCTGGACGCCCGAGGAGCTTGACGCCAACCTGCCCGGCAAGATGAAGCGCTACATCGCGCGAAACGGCATCCGCCTGTTCACCGTGGACGCGGTGGAGGTGGCGCAGCGCGTGGGCCTGGGCAGTCACATCAACACCGTGTTGCAGGCGGCGTTCTTCCAGATCGCGGGCCTGATGCCCGTTGAGCAGGCGCTCGACTACATGAAGGACGCGGCCCGCAAGTCCTACGCGCGCAAAGGCGACGCCGTGGTGGCCAAGAACGTGGCGGCCATCGAGGAGGGCGCACAGAAGTGCGTGAAGGTCGCCGTGCCCGCCAGCTGGGCCGACGCCCCGCTCGACGAGAGCGCAGCCGAAGCCGACGTGCCCGCAGTGGTCGAGAACATCCTGCGGCCCGTCAACGCGCAGAAGGGCGACGACCTGCCCGTCAGCGCCTTCGCCGGCTACGAGGACGGCGTCATCGACATGGGCCTGACCGCCTACGAGAAGCGCGGCATCGCCGTGAAGACGCCCGCGTGGAACGCCGAAGCGTGCATCCAGTGCAACCGCTGCGCCTTTGTGTGTCCCCACGCCGCCATCCGCCCCTACCTGCTTGACCAGGACGAGGCGCAAAACGCCCCCGAAGGGTTCACGACGGTCGCGCTCAAGGGCGGCAAGAACCTGCCCGAGGGCACCCGCTACGCCATACAGGTCAGCCAGTTCGACTGCACCAGCTGCGGCAGCTGCGCCGACGTGTGCCCGGCAGGCGCGCTGGACATGCAGCCGGCCAAGCTCACCGACCAGGCCCGCAAGCTGTGGGACTTCGGCCTGACCATCTCCGACAAGGACGGCGCTTTCGACCCCTATACCGTGAAGGGATCGCAGTTCAAGCAGCCGCTGCTGGAGTTCTCCGCCGCCTGCGCCGGTTGCGGCGAGACGCCCTACGCCAAGCTGCTCACCCAGCTGTTCGGCGACCGTGTGTACTGGGCGAACGCCACGGGCTGCTCGCAGGCCTGGGGTTCGCCCTTCCCCGGCATCCCCTACACGGTGAACAAGCGCGGCTTCGGCCCCGCCTGGACCAACAGCCTGTTCGAGAACAACGCCGAGCTTTCGCTGGGCCTGTTCCTGGGCTCCGTGCAGCAGCGCGCAGTTGAGAAGGCGCGCGTGGAGAAGCTATCCCGCGCCCTAACGCACGGGCTGGAGAAGCCGAAGGCCGATGCAGGCGACACGCCCGACGCCGCCGTCATGAGCGCCATGAAGGCCGCCTGCGAGGACTACCTTGCCGCGTTCGACGACTTCGACGCGTCGCGCAAGGCCGCAGATGCCCTGGTGGCATGCGCGCAGGCTTCCATGGGCAAGCTGACCAACAGCGCACAGGAAGCGTGCGACGAGATGCTCAAGTTCAAGGACCAGCTGGCGAAGAAGACGTTCTGGATGTTCGGCGGCGACGGCTGGGCCTACGACATCGGCTTCGGCGGCCTGGACCACGTGGTGGCAAGCGGCGCCAACGTGAACGTGCTGGTGGTGGACACCGAGGTGTACTCGAACACCGGCGGCCAGAGTTCCAAGGCAACGCCGGCTGGCGCCGTGGCGCAGTTCGCGGCCAGCGGCAAGAAGACCGGCAAGAAGGACCTGGGCGCCATCCTCATGAGCTACGGCAACGTCTACGTGGCGCAGGTTGCCATGGGTGCCAACTACAACCAGCTGGTCAAGGTGCTGAAGGAAGCCGAGGAGTACGAGGGCCCGTCCGTGATCATTGCCTACGCGCCTTGCACCTCGCACGGCCTGAAATGCGGCATGCATGACGTCCAAGGCGAGATGAAGCGAGCGGTGGAAAGCGGTTACTGGTCGCTGTACCACTACGACCCGCGCAAGGAGAACCCCATGACGCTTGACTCCAAGGAGCCCACCATGGACTACCTGGACTTCGTCGCCGGCGAGAACCGCTTCGCCTCGCTGACCAAGAGCTTCCCCGAAGAGGCCGAAAGGCTGTTCGAGCAGGGCAAAGAAGACGCCCGACGCCGCTTCGACCACTACCGCCGCATGGCGCAGGAGCAGTAAGCGGGCGGAGGTTTTTCACGTAAGGAAAGCGCCAGAGCTTCCCCGGCGCTTTGCGGCAGCCGAAACTGTCAACACAGTTTAGTTACCGGATTCGCGTTGGATTTCGGAAGCCGCTTGGAAGATGGAGCGGTGCGCCCACGCTGCGCAACCTTTTATACAAGGAAGGCCCGCGAGCGCTCGGGAAACCGAGCAAGCTCGCGGGCCTTTTCGTTATTTGGGAGAGGCTGGCGCGTCTATTCGGCGCTTTTGCTAGGCGCTATCTTCGGGCAGCGTTTACTCCCCTGCCATCACCTTGGCTATGACGTGCTCCGCTTTCGCCACGTCAACCGGCTTGGGTAGGTGGGCGTTCATGCCGGCTTCCAGGCATTCGCGGATGTCCTCTTGGAACGCGTTGCCCGTCATCGCGATGATGGGGATGCTTGCCGCGTCGGGGCGGTCGAGGGCGCGTATGGCCCTGGTGGCAGCCAGGCCGTCCATCTTCGGCATCACCACATCCATGAGGATGGCGTCGAAGGTTCCTTCGGGATTTGCGGCGAACGCCTCCACCGCCTGCGCACCGTCGCCGACGATCGATACGTACGCGCCATCGCCCTCAAGGATCGTTGCGGCGATCTCGGCGTTCAGGTCGTTATCCTCGGCCAGCAGCAATCGGCGGCCTTCCAAGCACGACCCATTCGCTGCCTCCTCGGTTTCGCGCGGGGCCGGAGCCGGGTCGAACGGGATGCAGATCACGAACGTGGACCCTTCGCCCAGCTCGCTGGATATCTCGATGGAACCACCCATCAGCTCGATGAGCTGCTTGACGATGGGCATGCCCAAGCCCGTGCCGCCGACGGTGCCCGCCACACTCGACTCGCGCGCAAAAGGCTCGAACACGCGCTTCAAGAACTCCGGGCTCATGCCGATGCCGGTGTCGGTGATCTCCCAACGAAGCAAAACCTTGCCATCGGGCAGCCCGCTTGAGCTCACGTGGGTTATCACTTTGCCGCCGGGACGGTTGTATTTGATGCAGTTGCTGTAGATGTTCAAGAAGATTTGACGTAGGTACAGCTCGCTGCCAAATACATATCGGTACGCGATGCTGTCCTTTTCCTGGCGGCCCTCCATGCTCACGCCCGCCTCGGCGGCGAGCAGCTGGATGATGTCGTCGACATCGGCCTGCAAACGCGCAAAGTCAACAGGTTCGCGCACGAGGGCAAGCCCGCCTTCGCCAAGCTTGCTGGCCTGGAGCGTGTCATCGATAAGCGAGAGCAGATGCCTGGCCGCCGTCCTCATCTTGCCGTGACTCTCATCCACCAGGGCCTCGTCGTCGCGGTTGCGCTCGCATAGCTCTAAAAGCCCCAAGATGCAGTTCAAGGGGGTCCTCATGTCATGGCTCATTCGGTGGAGGAAGTCGGTCTTCACCTTGTTTGCGTGGTCCGCACGCTCGAGAGCCTGTTCAAGGGCCTGTTGCTGGCGCGCCTGGTTCTTAACCGCGTCGTCGATATCCACGAACACGCCCATGCACGAGCGCGCGATGCCCTGCTCGTCGCGTCGGAACTTCGCGGCGGCGCGGACCCACATGCGCTTGCCGTCCTTGCGCCGCACGCAATAGTTGACGTCGTACAGACCGCCCTCCGTTGCGGCGATGCGGAACTCCTTGTTGATGCGGGCAAGGTCGTCAGGGGCGATGAACCTGTCCGAGTTCTCGCCGTTTTCAGGGAAGTCGTCCCCGCTTTCGAAGCCGAGCACGCGGCGGCACTCGTCGGAGAACCAGAATCCCGTGGGGTTGCCTTCGTCGTCGAAATCGGCAGTCCAGCAGGCAGCGTGCAAAAGATCGCGAGCATCGGCCGCTTCCTGCTCGAAGGCGCGTTCGGCAAGGGCGCGCTGTTTCTGCTTGATTTCGTTCTCCGCCTCGGCGAGCGCGCGCTGCGTCCGACGCAGCTCCTCCATGAGCAGCCGTTCGCGCTCCTCGCGATCCGCGACGCCGGCGAAGTCAAAGGAAGACGAAGCATCTCCCTGCTCCGATCCGGCTTTCAGATCGTCGTTCATGTTCGCCCCCCAATCATCGACCGATACGTCCCGCTTCCGTATGACCCCAACGAAAAGCCGCCGACGCGCTGAGCCGTCGGCGGCTTGAGAACAACTTCAATCTATTGCTTTGAACCGGCTCCGATGAAGTACACGTTGCCGAGCTGGGAACCGTGTTCATCGAAACGCGCCGTCGAGACGATCAGCCCGTCGTCGCGCATGCGGCGAACGGCGCGATCGACCGTCTTCGGGCACACGCCGAGCTTTTCCGCAATGGCGTTTTTGGTGTCGGAGCAACCCTGCGCACCGCACGAGGCGATATAACCGAGAATCCTCAGTTGAGAATTGGTCAACCCCACGCTTTGTTGCCGCCGAGCTGGTTCCGCTCCGGCGTGACTCACAGCAATCCCCTCACTTTTCCCATAATCGGCGGAAGCCGCCGCTCAAAATCTAGCTTTGGGGTACTTTAGCGCAACGCTATCGCTTGCGTCAAGCGTGATGTGTCACCCCCTATTCATCTGCTTGATTACGATTAGTTTTGAGCCGCTATAACCGTTTTATATGGGGTTATGACCAGCTTGGCGAAAAATGAAACGCAACAACTATCATTATTCCATGGCATTTGGGGGCCGGGGGAATCGAAGATACGGGCACCCGAAACGCAAACGCCGCCACGACCTTCATCGCGGCGGCGTTCTTGGTTGACGAACTCGGAAAGCCAATAGTCGTGTCAAGCCCCTTATAGGGCACCTACTCGATTCCAAGCGCCTCGAGCAAGCTGCACTCGTCTCAGACATCGAGAGGAAAAACGAGTCCCGAACGAGCACGAGAGCGGTGCGAACATCGCTGAAACCTCAGCTCTTTAGTGGTTGCGGCGCCTTGCGGCCGCCACGGCCGTGGCGGCAGTTGCCCCCGCGATGCCCAGAGCTGCCGCCATCAAGGCTGCATCGTCGCCCGTTGCTGCAAGGTTGCCTGTGGCGGGTTTGGTTGCCGCAGCCTTGGCCGTCGGCGCCTTGGTGGTGTCATCGGCGCTGGCCGCTCCACCGTTGTTGTCGCCAGGCTGCGGCTGCGGCGCAGGTGCAGCCCCTTCCGGCGTGAAGGTCAGATCGGTACTGAGCCACAAGGTGTAAATCATGCCGCTTTCAGGATCGACCTCGCTCGCCTCGCCCACCTGGTAGCCATACGCCACGCCGTTGATCATCAGCTTGGCATCAGGCGCGAAGTAGAAGCCGCGCGCCGGCTTGAGGTACACGCCATAGCGATACGTCACGCCGGGCTTGAAGGCGTCGATGTGGTTCGTGATGTTCTGGTCCCAGAACTCAACGGAGTTCACTTCGCTGCCGTCGCTGCCTGTCCAGTACTCGCACTGGAAAATGGCATTCGAGCCTTCCGGGGTACTTGCCGTGAAGACTGGCTTGTCGCCTGCCTTGAAAGTGGTCGTGGCACCATCGATCTCGATAAGGTCGATGGCCTGCATTTCCACGATCGGCTGCTCGCACAGCATATTCGCCGCGTTCGGCGCGAACACGCCTTCGACGGTCTTGAAGGTATTGCTCACCCAATTGCCGTTGACGTTCACGTTGTAGTCATCGGCCAGGGTATTGCCGTCCTTGAGCCGCAGCTCGACGGAGTACATGTAGAACTTGCCCTCTTCGAACCGGTCGATCTTCTTCATACCCGGCGTGTACTTGCCGGGGTCGGAGTACCAGAAGGCTACGGGCGTGAGCTCGCTGGGGTCGCTGCCGTCCATTTCCTCCCAGCATTCGTAGACGATTTCGTACTTGTCGGCATCGGCGGCAGGGATCGTCGCGGTCGTGCGTGGAGCCTCGCCAGGTGCATAGTCGGTCTTGACGTTGTTGACGTCCAAATTCTCAAGCGCTTCGTTTTCCGCCGCAACGAGCGTGATGGTGCTATTGATGGCATAGCGGATATAGTAGTCGTCCCTGGTTTCGTTGACGACGACCGAACCACCCGGCTTGTAGGCGTCGAAGATATCGTCGGGATCGCCAACGATGATATGGTCACCGTCATAGTCGGTGCTGGTATACGTCAGTGACGCACCAATATAAAGGGCCTCATTTCGCGTGAGTCGATACGAGCCGTTTGCCGCGCCGCCCGTAAAGGTCAGCGTCAGCCTCATGTGATTGCCGACAGGCTCGAAATAAGCCGTCACGTCAGACATAGATGCGTCCAGAACTTCGACAAGGGCGCCTGAAGCAGCATCGGCCCGGTAATACTTGGTCTCGACGATTCCGCTGAGCGGCTCGTCCGGTATGCCGCCTTCCACATCAGGAAAATCGAAGGTGTAGGGCTGCCCCTTCATAAGCGTGATATCGCCCGGAAGCACGCAGTCCGTGTAATGGTCGACCACGGTCGTGTTGATCTTCACGCCGCCTTCGCCGCCGACGACGTCGGTCACGCCGCGGGTTTGGATGGCGTTGCTTTCAGGAGCTGCGGAGCTGTTGGCGTTGCCGTTTTGCCCGGTTGCTGTAGCGTCTGCCGACGCGGCGGCGTTATCGGCGGAGTCGTTCGTCGTTGCGGCCGGTGCGGGCTGAGCCTGCTGGGAAGCAGCCTGCTGGTCTGCTGAGGCGCTATTGCTTGCAGGTGCGGAAGCGGCCGGCGCCGCTGGCGCAGGCGCCGCGCTTGCCGCAGGGACGGTTTCCGCCGCGGGCGTTGCCTGGGCTGCCGGGGGCGCGACTGCGGCAGCGTCGTTCGTTGCGGTGTCTTTGTCCGCCGTCTCGGCGGCGAGCGATGCGGCGGGCATAAACAACTGCCCCGCAATGAGAGCGCTCACTCCGACGCAGGCGATTTTGGCGCCCGTGCGGCGCTCCGCCCCGTTCATTGGCGAGCAATCCTTCGCGTGTCGTGCTCGTTGTTCAGGGTGTCGTTTGCGCATAGCTGCCTCCTTGGTCAAAAGCCGGTTTCCATGGAGACACATTGCGCTGCATTCTTCTTATTGCCTAGGTTCGCATATGCGAATCCCCTCGCCCACCTGGGGTTTCTGTGCCCAATCGCTTCCTTGTGCATAAGATGCTTATGAGTATGATACTCGTGAGCATCTTATATAAGCAGCCGATTGAACCTTGTAGCGAGGATCAGCTAGAACAGCGTGATGTTGAACGTGTGCTCGTTGGTTTCGCCTGGGGCTAGCAGCGTCATGCCGGCTTTGCGTTCGAAGACGTCGTCCTCGTCATTCGCGGTGGTGTGCCCCGACCACGGCTCAAGCGCCACGAACGGCGCGTCGTTGGCCGCGGACCATACGCCGATATAGGGAAAGCCCGGGAACTCGACGCGCACGCCGTGCCCGCTTTTCGTGCCCAGCAGCGTGAGCATGCTGTCGGGAACGTCTGTGAACATCAGCGCATCATGGGCGAACGACGTGTGCGTAAGCGCAACGGTATCCGAACCCTGCGGGCATTCGAATGCGTTATCCCAGCTCATAAGACCATCTTCACCGATCACCGGCAGCGTGCAGCTCCAAGGGCGGGCGAACTTCAGCACGTAATCCTCGAACGCCTCGTCGACTGCATCGCCCATGGGCACGTTGAACGCCGGATGCCCGCCCACGCAAAACGGCAGCGTCGCGTCGCCGGTGTTCGTCACGCGAAACGTCTGGGAAAGCGTGGCCTCGCCCGTGATGGCGTAGGTCATGTTCAGCTTGAAGCCATACGGATATGCTGCGCGCGTCTCGGCCGAATCACACAGCTCGAAGGTGACCGACGACCCATCGGCGGCGCGGTCGATCACCGCATGCTCGTAGTTGCGCGCAATGCCGTGGCGCCCCATCTCACACAGGCCCTGCGCCGATTCCGCGCGCCCGTCGCGCAACGACCCTACGATGGGGAACAAAACCGGCGCCCGCCTGGCCCAAAACCGCGGGTCGCCCTGCCATAGATACTCTTGGCCATCCAGCTGCAGGCTGAGCAGCTGCGCTCCCATAGGGTCGATGGCGGCGCTCAAGCGCCCATGGCGAAGGGAAACGGGTTCGGGCATGGCGGGTCCTTTCTTTCGGTATCGCTTGCTATCCTACCCGCAAAAAGCGGCGCCCGCATGGTATACGGGCGCCGCCATCAAGTTTGCGCATCGCGCTTCGCCGCGGGGGTCGGGGCCGGATGCCCGGCACCTGTGGTACCGCATGGAAAGCTATCGCGCCCGAAGACCAGCGTTGCCCGCATGTCGCCAGCCCTTGCCGAGCACAGCGTAACCGCCCCGCTTTATCGTCCGCTGTTCGCAATCGCCTCGTCGATCAGCGCGTCGAGCTTCTTCGCTTGCTCGCCGGACGTGATCGCGCCCACGATGGGCTGCCCCACGATGTTGCCGCTGCTATCGACCACGTAGGTGGTCGGATACGAGTACAGCTTGGAAGTGAACTTGCCGGCTTCGCTATCCGAGCCGAACCAGATGTTCTTATAGGACACGCCCTTTTTCTCCAAGATGCTCTTCGCCTCGGAAATCGCAGCTTTGTCGCCGTCAAGGGTAAAGGAATTGACGCCTACGACCGCGCCGCCCTTGTCCGCCAGCTTCTGGTTAAGGGCCTCCAATTCCCCAAGCTCGCCCACGCACGGCTTGCAGGTAGTGAACCAGAAGTTGACAACCGTAACGGTGTTGTTCGAGAACAGCTCATCGCTGCTCACGTCGTTACCATCAAGGTCCTTCCCGTTGAAGCTCGGGAACTTCTCCGTCCCCTCGGCTTTTGCCGTCATGCCCGCGCTCTGGGCGTCAACGCTCTCGCCCTGGCCCGGCGTGCTGCCGCATCCGGGGAATTCCTGCTCCAGGGCCGCAAGCTTGTCCTCGATCTGTTTGATCTGCTCCGCCCCGGTTTTCAGCGTTTCCAGCTCCTGTGCCGTGAACTTATCCTTGGCGCCTTCAAGCGTAGCTAGGAGGAAGTCGCCATAGTTGCTGCCATCCTCGATCATCGGGCTTTCCTTGCTTGCCGAAAGGAATAGCTTCTCCCAAAGCTGCGAATCGGCCGAAAGCACTTCGTTTTCCTTCTGCATAAGCTGCTCATACAGCTTCGCCGCCTCATCGGCTCCGCTCGGCTGCGTCTCGATCAACGCAGCAGCATCGGATGTGCCTTCCGGGCGCTCGTCTCCGCCGGTGCCGGCGGAGCAAGCGGCAAGACCGATCGCCAGCAGAGATGCGGCCAGCACCGCCGATATCTTCAACAGCTTCGTGTTCTTAGTCTTCCTCATCTTCATTCCTCCGTTTTTCAATCGATATCCGTTATTCGAGCCTATCCGCCTCCGCGGCGCGATGACCACATGACACGCACATGCCGAAGCGATAGCTGATGGCATCAACGGGACAAGCGTTCACGCACATCCCGCAGCGTATGCATTCGGCGTGGTCCGGTGAAGCCGTCACGTCGACATCCATCTTGCAAGTCCTCGCGCACGTACCGCAGGAGATGCATTTGCCCTGATCGACCTTCATTCCCAGCAAAGAGACCCTATTCATCAGGGCGTAAAACGCCCCAAGGGGGCATACCCATTTGCAAAACGGCCGATAGAACAGCGCGCTCAGCACGACTACCGCGATCAATACCGCAAGCTTCCACGTGAACAGCATCCCCAACGCCGATCGGATGCCGCTATCGACGAGCGAAAGCGGGATCGCTCCCTCGAGAACGCCTTGAGGGCAGATATACTTGCAGAACAGCGGATCGCCCATGCCGACGTCGTTCACAAGCACCGTAGGCAGGAGCACTACGGTCAACGCTAGCACGCCGTACTTCACGTATCTCAACGGCTTGAGCTTGCTCGTGGACAGCTTTTTGCCCGGAATCTTGTGCAGCAACTCCTGCAACCAGCCGAACGGGCACAGGAAGCCGCACACGAAACGCCCCAGCAGCACGCCCGTCAAAATCAAGAACCCGGTCACGTAATACGAGAAGCTGAACTTCGACGATCCGACCACCGCCTGAAAGGCTCCGATAGGACAAGCACCCGCAGCGGCAGGACAGGAATAGCAGTTCAAACCAGGCACGCAGACCGCTTTCGAACCGCCCTGGTGAATACCGCCCTTGATAAGGTTCGGCAGGTGGATATTCGAAAGCAATGCGGCACCCGCCTGGATAAACCCGCGGAAACGGCTTAAAAGCCACGACGCATGGAAGTTTCCCTTACCCAATCCCAACACACTCCAGACACAATCTGATAGCCTTGCTGAGCACAATGTCGACTTCTCCCCGAAGGGCGCCGAAGCCCACCATGGCCGCCCCGGCGATCAGCAAGATCGCCTGGAATACCGCCTTCCTTGTTTTGAACAATCTGACGCTCCTTTCGTTCTCAGGCATATGTAATCATGTCTGCTATAAAATCCGCGTTAAGGAACAACACATATGAGCCGGAGGCCCGATATGCGTATTTTGGTTGTCGAGGACGAGAAGGCGCTGTGCGACGCAATCGCCCGCAGCCTTCGCCATCTTGCCTATAGCGTCGATTGCTGCCGTGATGGGCAAACGGCCATAGACCTGCTCGCCATCGAAACCTTCGACCTGGTCGTGCTCGACCTGAACCTTCCCGAAGCGGACGGCATGACGGTGCTTGAAACGCTTCGGGAAACCGACCACGACACGAAGGTGCTGATCTTGTCGGCGCGATGCGACATCGCAGATAAGGTGGGGGGCTTGGACGCGGGAGCCAACGATTACCTAACGAAACCGTTTCACCTAGAAGAGCTCGCAGCCAGGATAAGAAGCCTGACCCGCAGGCGATTTGTTCAAGACGACACCGTGCTGACCTGTGGAACCCTTTCTTTTGACACAAGCTCTCGTAAGGCTTACGCCAACGATCGATCCCTTTCCCTGACCCGAAAGGAAACGGGCATATTGGAGTACCTGATGCTCAACCAAGGGCGACCGGTGAGCCAGGAGGAGCTCCTCGAGCACGTATGGGACTGCAGCGCGAACAGCTTCAGCAACTCAGCCAGGGTCCATATGTCAGCGCTCAGGAAGAAGCTGCGCGAAGCGCTCGGGCACGACCCTATCAGCAACCGCATAGGGCAAGGCTACGTGATGGAGGAACGCGAATGAAGGACCTTTCACTGCAATGGCGCATCACGTTGATGACGGCCGCCCTCGTCTGCGCGGCCTGCCTATCGATGAACTTCCTTGTCGGCTATTCCGGAATGCAATATATGGATGAGATCGGCAGCGAGGTATCGGCTTATAGCAACGTGAACGAGGATGTTCCCAAGTCATTCGATCCAGGAAGCGAGGACGTCGGCAATGAGCTGACGATCGTAGTGAGCGACGCGCAAAAGTCATTCGGCGCTACAAGCTGGTGCATTACCGCTGTGGTGACGCTTATCGGAGGTGTGCTCGCGTACTTCGCAAGCGGCCGCGCACTCAGACCCCTACGGGCTTTCGCCGCGCAAATCGAACACGTGCAGCCAGGGAATCTTGCCGATTCTAAAATCAGCGAGGACGTGCTTCCGGAATTCAAAAGGTTCAGCAAATCGTTCAATGGCATGATAGATCGCCTTGACGCGGGTTTCGCCGCGCAACGTCAGTTTTCCGGCAACGCCGCGCACGAGTTGCGGACACCGCTGGCGCTCATGCAGGCCCAAATGGAGCTATTCGCAATAGAGCACCCTGACGTACCGCCCGCGACTAACGACCTCCTTAAGCTGCTGCGCGAGCAAACCGAGAGAATGTCGAACATGACGAGCACATTGCTTGAAATGAGCGAGCTGCGCACCATCCCCTGCAACGACGAAATCGAACTCGCGCCCCTGATCGAGGAGGCGCTAGCAGACCTCGCCCCGCTCGCCGACCAAAAGGGCATCACCCTCGCCTGTCACGGAAACAGCCTGGTAAACGGCAGTGACCCATTGATGTATCGGATGGTGTTCAACCTTGCGGAGAACGCGATTCGCTACAGCCGTCCCGCCTCGACGATCGACGTGACCATCGACGAGGAAGACGATCGCGTTCTCGTCCGCATCAAAGACGAGGGCTTCGGAATCCCCGAACAGCACCGCGACAGCGTATTCCAGCCGTTTTTCCGCATCGACAAGTCTCGCAGCAGGGAATTCGGGGGCGTAGGGTTGGGTCTGTCGCTGGTATGGGAAATCGCGACGCTTCATGGTGGCACGATCGAGATCGAGAACAGCTCCAACCACGGCACCGTCATGCTCGCAACCCTCCCTAAGCTAGGGGTTGCGAAGTAGCCGATTGGGCTCTAAGCATGCCCCGACCACGGCTCAAGCGCCACAAACGGCGCATCGTTGGCGAAGAGACCCTACCCGCAAAAAGCGGCGCCCGCATGAAATACGGGCGCCGCCATCAAGTTTGCGCATAGTTTCGCGCGTCGCGCGCGCAAGCCGCCTTACGGGCGCTTTGTGCCGCAGTTGCTGCAGAACGCGCCGGTGTTGTGCTGGCCGCACTGGCAATCCCAGCCGCCATCGCCTGCGGGCTTGGGGCTGCCGCAGTTGCAGCAGAACTTGCCGGTGTTCTTCGCACCGCACGAGCAGGTCCACTCGCCGGCGGGCGCGGGCGGCTCGGGCTTGGGGCTGCCGCAGTTGCTGCAGAACTTACCGGTGTTGGAGGCGCCGCAGGAACACGTCCACGCATCGCCGCCTGCAGCAGGGGCCGCCGCCGGCGCTGCCGCGGGAGCGGGCTCGGGGGTAGGCGCTGCGAAGCCTCCGCCTGCCGCCACGGGATACTGGCTTTGCGGGGCGCTGCCGCCCTGGCCGTACAGGCCCTGCGGGTTCATGCCGCCCACTGCATTAGCCATGCCCATGCCCATGAAGCCCATCATGGCGCCGTTCTCGTTCGCGGCGGCCGTGCGCATGGCGTCGGCCTGCGATGCCGCCAGGTTGGCGGCCGCCATGTTCGGGTCGCGCATGACCGCGGCCTTCTGCAGGTCCTTGATCATCTGCTCGTCCTCTTCGGACGCGGCGATGGCGTTCACGCCGAAGCTTGCCACCTGCAGACCGCGCAGCTGGCCCCACTTCTCCGACAGCACCTCGTTCAGCGCGTCGGCAAGCTCGGTGGTGTGCGCCGGCACGGCCGAGTAGCGCACGCCCATGGCGCTGATCTTCGCGAACGCCGGCTGCAGCGCGGTCAGAAGCTCGCTTTTCAGCTGCGAGTCGATCTTGTCGCGCGTGTAGGGCTCCTCCACGTTGCCGCAGACGTTCTTGTAGAACATGAGCGGGTCGACGATCTTATAGGAGTACTCGCCGTTGCAGCGCACGGAGATGTCCACGTCAAGGCCGATGTTGGCGTCCACCACGCGGAACGGCACCGGCTGGGCCGTGCCGTACTTGTTGCCCACGATCTCCTTCGCGTTGAAGAAGTACACGCGCTGGTCCTTGCCCGTGTCGCCGCCGAAGGAGAAGCGCGCGCCCACGCGCTCGAAGGACTTCTTGATGCGGTCGCCCAACGTGCCGGACTCGCCGAAGAACAGGCTGGGCTCGGTGGACTTGTCGAACACGAACTCGCCCGCCTCGCCGCAGGCGTCCACGATGGCGCCCTGCTCGACGATGATCATGAACTGGCCCTCGTTCACCGCGATGATGGAGCCGTCCGAGATGATGTTGCTCTCGCCCTTAGTGTTCGAGCTGCGGCCCTTGTCCAACGTACGCTTCTGGCCCTTCGCGCACAGCACGTCGGCCTCAAGCGAATCGCAGTAGAAGTACTCGCGCCAAGAGTCGGCCAGCACGCCGCCTGCAGCCCCGATACCCGCTTTGATCAAACCCATGATGTCCTCCTTCTCCGATGCTGCCTGTTCGTTCGCTATTCCAAAACCTGTTCTGTAGAGCTTGGTTATACCCGATCGTGTGCGGCGCCGACCGTTCCGTTACGGAAGCGATGATCGGCGCCGTTTACGACCGGTGAAATTCGGTTACCGCTTGTCGTCGTCATCCGTTTCCACAAGCGTGCGCGTCTGGTACGAGGTGACGAACGTATCGTCGCTGCCTGTCAAGTCGAAGCTGCCGTTGACCACGTACGCATGCGCGCTGCGCTGTTCCACCGCCGTTTTCATCTGCGAGTAGAAATAGAGGCACGTACCTGCTGCCACGACCAGCGGCACGCCCGCATCGACGCCCACGCGGGTGACGGTGTCGTCGAACTGGATGAACCCGAAGTCCACGCCCAGCATGACGGCGCCGACCACCAGGAAGATGCCCAGGAACCACAGCACCACCTTCAGCGGCGACACCGGCAGATCGCCCACCAAGCGCCCCGTCTGACCGTTCATGGCGAACAGGAAGTCCTTGTCCTTCCAGCGCGTGTGCAGCATCCATACCGGCAGCAGCGCCTGCTTGATCTCGGAGAACGACACCTCGGCGTCCACGTCGGCCGGGTCAACCTGGTCGTAGCCGGTGACGGTGTCGCGCAGCTGGTCTGCCAGCGTGTTCTCCATGCGGCGCACCGCGCGATGGCAACATGCGTCGGAGTCCTGGTCGTAGCGCTCGGCAGAGAAGCCGGGCAAGTAAGCCACCGAGAACGGGGTCAGCTCGTCGTAGTCGAACGGCTCGATGGCGTCCATGTGCTCGTCGGGCATCTTCGCCGAACCGTCGGCGGGGATGCGCGTGAACTCCGACGAGCCCTGGCGCCACGCGTTGTACACATGGGTTTCCGTGACCTCGTATTTGCCCTCGCGCCAGGTGCGTATGTTGCGCGCCTCGAAGGTGCCCTCGCCGCTGGCCGACCCGTCGTAGAGCCAGAACGGCACGTACACGCCCTGCACATGGGCGATGCGGTTTTGCGCGGCGAATTCCTTCGCAAGGAACTTCTTGCCCTTGTAGTAGTCGGTAAGCGCCTGCTCGGCGGCGGCTTTGTCCAGCTTGAACGGGATGACCAGGTCGGGCTTGGCGGTGTCCACGAACGAGCCGGGCGCCATGGCCTGGTTGCCGCAGTAGGGGCATTCTTGGATGGCGGTGGTGGCGTCGGACGTCAGCTGGGCGCCGCACGACGAGCACAGGTACGTGCGCATGCCGGCGCGCTCCTCCTCGTTCCAACTGGCGCGCGAAAGATACGAGGCGATTGAGCTGTCGGCCTGGGCGCCCACCGCCACGGCAGCGTCGATGACGTCCTCGGTGACCACCGACGACGCCCCGGCGGCCTCGTCGGCCATGCGCTCGAAGCTTGATTGCTCGCCGGCCTCGGCACGCGCCGCCGCGGCCTCGGCCTTCTCATCGGCCTCGCGCTGCTTGGCCGCGTACGCCTCTTCGACCTGGGCCGGCGTGAACGTCGATTCGCAGAATTCGCACTCGAGCATGCCGCTATCGCCCTTGTAGCGCAGCGGCCCCATACAGTTCGGACATTGATAGTTCACCGATTCTTGGGCCATGGCTTTTTCCCTTTTCTCGAATGCGTATGTGGAGAAAACCTCTGGTAACAGCTTACCAAAGCCGGGCGTTCCAAGAGCACCATGCTGTCCCATTTTCAGCCGCATTTCAGCAACCCGCGGCCCGACTTTGCGATCCGGGGGCCAAAGCCGAATCGAGCGCGTACAATGAGCCGAAACGACCACGGGCCTAGGCGAAGACGCAGCGGCGAACAGGCCGCCGGGTCGCCGTGGGCCATCGGGGAGGTCCCGCCACGTCAGGGAGAGGCAACACCGCATCAGAGCGGGCCCTTCCCATTAGAGAAAGCAAACACCGCATCAGGGCAGGTCCTTCCCCATCAGGGAAAGCAAATCGGCCCGTCAGGGCGTGTCTTTCCCTATGAGGGGAAAGCGGGTCTTCCCGTCAGGGCAGATCGAGCTAGTCAGAAGCTAAACAGGGAAACGGGAAGGGGAAGGCGGCCATGGACGTCGACCGCAAACATGTGCTGATCGCGTGCGCCATCGCAGGCGCCGTGCTGGGCCTGGTGCTCGCCGCGCTGCAGGCCGCGGGCTCCTTCGCCACGCCGAGCCTGCACGGCATGCCCACCGGCGCATCACGCTCGACGGGCTTTATGCTGGCCATGGCCCCCTTGCTGGCTGCCTGGGGGTTCACCATCCACCTGCGCTGCTCGGACGCGCTCATCGCACGCTACCTGAAAGCCAACGCCGCCCTGTGCATCGCCTGGCTGCTCATCGTCACGCTGAAGTACCAAACCGGCAACGACCACCTGGTTTCCATCATGTGGTACCTGTATTACGTGCCCATGCTGCTAACCAGCACGTTCAGCCTGTTCAGCGCCATGCGCGCCGCGGCGCTCGACCGCAGGCCCGTCACAGGTTACGCGAAACGGGCCGTGCTGGCCATCGACGCGGCGCTCATCGCGCTGGTGCTCACGAACAACCTGCACCACATGGTGTTCCGCTTCTCGTTCGACGACCCGTTGTGGTCGGGCAGCTACACGTACGGCCCGGGGTATTGGGTGGTGCTCGGGTGGATCATCGCGCAGATCGCGTTGTTCTTCGCCTGCTCGTTCGCCGCGGCGCGCCGACAGCTGCGCAGCGCGTTCGTGCCCATGGCCCTTGTCGTGGGCGTGCTCGGGGTGTACACGGTGCTTTACATCCTGCGGTTCCTGATCGGCTCCAACCTTGCGCTCGTGTACAGCATTCTGCTGATATCCTGCCTTGAGATAGCTCTTGACCTGGGGATACTTCCTTCATACTACTGGAGCGAGTCCATGTTCTCCGCGCTTCCGTTCAACCTGCGCATCCTTTCGCGCACCGGCGAGGTTGCGCTGCACACCGCGCAGTTCCACCCAAGCGACAACGACGACACGCTGCATCCCATGTTCCTGCAGTCCGGCCTTCCCCGCCGGAGCATCTCGAGCTTCCGCACCACGGCGGTCCCTCATACGATGTTTCGAGGCTACAACGTCACCGGCGGCTCGGCGCTGCTGGCAGAGGACGTCACCGCCATCGACGAACGGCGGGAAATGCTCGAGCAGCGAAGGGACAGCCTGCGGGCGCACAACGAGCTGCTGAAGCATCGCCACGCCATCGACAGCGTGCTGTACCGCACGCAGCAGGAGCGCGCGCTGGTCGACGAGATCGAGCAGACGCTTGCGGCGAAGACCCGCCGCATCGACGAGCTTCTGTCCGACCTCCCCCGCGGCAACGACCCGCAAAGCCTGGCGCAGCGGCGCGAGCGGCTCACCGAGGTCAAGCTGCTCATCGCGTACTGCAAGCGCAAGGGCGGCCTGGTGCTGGCAGGGAAAAGCGACCCGGCGTTCAACCGCGAACGCCTTCAGCTGGTGTTCAACGAAACGGCCTCCGACCTGCGCACATTAGGCATCGATTGCGCCGCGCTCGTGGACGTCAAACGCGTGCTGGCCGCGTCCACGGTAAGCGTGCTCTACGACTGCCTCTACGATTTCGCAGCGGCGGCGTTCGCGGCGAACAACCCCATCCTCATGCTGTTCGTCAGCGACAAGGTCGAAGCCGGCGAAGGCCCGGGCACCGGGAAGCAGCGCGTCGTGGAGATGCGCGCCGCCCTGGAGGCCGAGGAGTCGGCGCAAACCGAAGGCTACACACGCTCCCTTGAGGAGCTGCGCCGGGTCCTCGAGCGCCGCGACGTCAGCTTCTCCCTTGATGTCGCGCCCACAGGCGCGACGCTGGCCGTGCGCGTGAACGAAGGCGAGGGGGTCGCATAATGGGAGACCTGCTGTTCACGAAGATCCCCGTGGTGGCAACGCTTACGGCCGTGTTCTTCCTGCTGAGCGCCGCGCAGACGCTGCATGTGCTGTTCCTAGGCGCACGCAAAAGCGGCCGTCCGGTATCGGTGGCCACCGTGTACGAGGCGCTGCTGGTGGTGCACCTGTATCTTGCCACCGCCACCATGCTGTCAGCATACGCGAACCACGGCACCCTGCTGCTACACCTGCGCATAACGGCGCTGCCCTTAAGCGCGCTGCTCTGGTTCAACCTGGCCTTGGCCGTCATGGGGCTAGCGCTTGCCATTCGTTATCGTAAACCGGTGATGACCTGGGAGATCGTGCTTTTCGCCCTGTGTTCGCCGCCCGTTATCGATGCCGCCGGGGCCTTCGCGCCGTACCTGTTCATAGCCGATGCCGCGTTCCTGACGTTCCGCGTGAGCGCGGGGCTGATCTTGGATATCCGGCGATTCCGCAACAGCATCACGCGGCTTTCCGCCATCGAGGCCATCGATCGCCTGCCCGAGGGCCTGGCCATGGCCGAGCGGAGCGGCCGCGTGCTGTACATGAACGACGCCATGCGGTGGTGTCTCATGGAGCTCGGCTTCGCCACCGACCTGTCCGACGTCAGCATGCTGTGGGAGAACCTGTGCAAAATCGCGAAACGCGGCGCGGCGCCCATAAACGACGTGCTGCCCGAAGGCGTGCGCATCCAGGTCGGGGAAGGCAACGTGCGCCTGTTCAAGCGCGACACCGCCGAGGTCAACGGCAAGACCTACCGCCGCCTGACCGCCATCGACGTCACGGAGGAGGAGCAGCTCAACACCACCATCGCGCGCACGAACGACCTGCTTGAGCAGGCGAACCGCGAACTGGAGGAATCGCTTGCGGGCGTTCGCGAGGTCGCGCGCAACGAGGCCATGCTGCACATGAAGGCGCGCGTACACGACACCATCGGCCAGCGCCTTTCCATCCTGCACCGCTACCTTGAGGACGGCAGCAGCAATCCCCATGTGCTCGATCAGGTCACGGACCTGGTGCGCAGCATGATGGAGGACCTCGGCCGCGCCGACGACGAGCAATCTCCCACCGAGCTGGTCTCCATCGTGAGCGCGTTCGAGCTGGTTGGCGTGCGCATCGAGCAGATCGGCAGCCTGCCCAAAGCGCCCGCCGTGGCCGAGGCGTTCGTCACCATCTGCCGCGAAGCCGCCACCAACGCAGTCAAGCACGGCCAGGCCCATAACGTGCGCATCGCCTTCGAGGAAAGCGACAGCTCGTACACGCTGCGTGTAACCAACGACGGCCTGGCGGGTCCCAGCGATTTCCGCGAGGGAACGGGCCTTCCCAGCATGCGAGAGGCCGTTGGCGCGGTCGGCGGCACCTGCCAGGTGACGGCCACCCAGCCTTTCACCCTAGAAGCGGTGGTTCCACGGTAGAATAGAGGGTATCGCCGCTGTTCCGGCGATATGCAGGGACCGCCTTCTAGCCCAGGGGGACGCCATGATCGACATGGTCATCGCCGAAGATCAAGCCATGCTGCGCGATTCGCTCGCGTGCGCCATCGACATGCAGGACGACATGCACGTCGTGGCGGCCATCGCCGATGCGGCCGACGCCCTTTCCGCGGTCGAGAAGCATCACGCAAACCTAGCGCTTTTGGACGTGTGCACGGAAAACGATTCCAGCGGCATCGTCGCGGCCGCCGCCATCAAGGAGGCGCACCCCGACGTGCGCGTGGTCATCATGACGGGCATGCCCGAGATCACGTTCGTCGAACAGGCCCGCGCCGCCGGCGTGGACAGCTTCGTGTACAAGAACGTGGGCACGGCCGAGCTCATCGCCGTCATCCGCTCCACCATGGAGGGCTATTCCACGTTCCCGCGCCCCCAATCCAACGCGCTTTCCGGCGCCGCGGCGCTCTCGCAAACCGAGATCGACATCCTGCGCCTGGTGTGCGAGACGAAAACGCGCAAGGAAATCGCACAGGAGCTGTACCTTTCCGAAGGCACCGTGAAGCGCCACATCTCCGAGATCTTGGCAAAAACCGGCTACGACAACATCCTGCGCCTGGCCGTGCACGCGGTTTCCAGCGGCCTCATCATCCCCGGCATGGGCCGCACCGGCGAACAATCTGAGGAATAGGGCGCGATAACACAAGCCTTTGCGGCTCCCCGAACGGCAACCTGAGCCGTTCGGTGCGCTTTTGCTCCCCTTTTCGAGCCGCAGGGCGCTTCTTCGCCTTCCCCGCTTCTGCCATTATCAAGACACAGAGTTGGAGACGACGAAAGGGGGCGCGACATGGGGCTGTTCGGGAAGATGTTCGAAAAGAAAACCTGCAGCATCTGCGGCGGCGAGATCGGGCTTCTGGGCAATCGCAAGCTTGAGGACGGGAACCTGTGCAAGGAGTGCGCGGGCAAGCTGTCGCCGTTCTTCAGCGACCGACGCGCGAGCACCGTCGAGCAGATCGCCGAGCAGCTGGAGTATCGCGAGGCCAATCGGCAGAAGGTGGCGGAGCTCAACGTCACGCGCACGCTCGGCTGCGACATGAAGGTGATGCTCGACGAAGACGCGAAGCGCTTCATCGTCACCCGCAATTCCCGTTGGCGCGACGCAAACCCCGACGTTATGGACTTTTCCCAGGTCACAGGGTGCGACACCGAAATCCGCGAGACGCGCAGCGAGCTCACCTGGAAAGACGACGAGGGCCATTCGCAAAGCTACGACCCGCCGCGCTACGACATCGACTACGACGTGTACGTGACCATCCACGTGAACTCGCCGTACTTCAACGAGATCACGTTCAAGGTCAACGACTACCGCATCGAAGAGCGCAATTCCGTGGAATACCGCGAGGCGGAACGTCAAGCGCAGCAGATCCGCGAGGCGCTCACCCAGCTGCGGGAGACCGTCCGCGAGCAAGCGGCGGCCGCAGCGGCGCCGAAAACCGCGCAAACCTGCCCGTTCTGCGGCGCCACCACCGTCCCCGACGCGCAAGGTCGCTGCGAGTACTGCGGCGGCGCGATGGGATAAGCGCCCAGCGGTCTAACCCGCAGCGCATACGTGACCAGGGCACACGCCTTCGGCGAGGGACCGAAGGTTCGCCATAGGAGCATCAACAAGAAAGGGAGTGAGGGACATGAAGAGGAAGCTATTGGTATGCGCGTTGGTAGCATGCGCAATGACGCTGTGCTTGGCATTGACCGGCTGCGGCGGTGGCGGCGCAACCAACGACAAGGACGCGAAAGAGGCGTTCATCGGCTCGTGGAAGCTGGCGGGCATGGTATCCGACGGCGAAGAGGCAACCGCCGAGGACATCGCCATGCTGGATGCGTTCGGCATGAGCGTTGGCTTGAACGTCAACGAAGACGGCACCTGCGCGCTCGTCATGTTCGGCGAGCCCCTTGACGGCACGTGGGAGGCGAAGAGCGCCACGGAGGCCACGTTCACCATCGACGGCAGCCCCATCACCGCGACCATCGCCGACGGCAAGCTGCAGATGACCGACGACGGTTACGCCATGACGTTCGAGCGCGGCGAGGTTAAGGCCAACAGCAACGACGGCGGCGCCACCAGCGACGCAAAGGCCGCAACCACCTCCGACAAGAACACCGTTGCCGTTGACAAGGTGCTCGTCGACGACGAGAACTGCACCATCACCGTGCTGAACAAGAAGCAGGATTGGCTCGACGACTGCGGCTACACCTTCAAGGTTGAGAACAAGACCGCCGACAAGACCGTCCTGTTCATGGCCGAGTACGGCACCTTCAGCGTTGACGGTCAGATGGTCGACTTCACCCTGACCGAGACCGTCAAGCCCGGTATGTTCGCCGAAACCTTCGGCTACTTCGACAGCACCAAGATCACCGACATTGAAGCGATGAAGAACGTCGCCGGCACCATCAGCCTGATGGATAACGACACCTACGACACCATCGCCAGCTATCCGATCGAGATCGCATAGCACTATGCGGAGGCGAACGAAGCGTCTCGCTGTTACTGCACGAAATGCGACCGCTTTGCTTCGCCGACACCGCGCGCAACGCGCACGAAGCGCCTCCCTTCGCGGGAGGCGCTTTTCGTTTCTCCACAATTTCAACGCTTACGAAACGGCTACGGTTTCTGCTAGGCTGAAAGCAATTAGTGGTAGTCGGTAGCGCCCTTAAGCGGGGGCTGCAAAGGATGAAAGCTTCCTTTGCAGCCCCCGCTTTTTGTTTTGTCGGGCACGTTTGCCCGCGCGAGCGCTGCGCAAAACTCGGAAAGGAATGTTCGGAAAACAGTATGCAAGGTTTTGATCCCCATAAGGCGCACGTTGAGGTTGCGCACCCCTACCTGACCATGATGGGCCTGTATCTGGGCGGTTTCACGGGCATGTTCAGCGAAACGTCGCTCAACATCGCGCTGCCGCAGCTTACCGAAGCGTTCGGCGTCGACGTTGCCGTGATGCAATGGATGGTCGTCGGCTATATGCTGGTCATCGGCATCGTTCTGCCCTTCGCCAGCTTGCTCATGAAGTGGTTCAGCGTGCGCAAGCTCACGCTGTTCGCACTGGGCGCGTTCTTCGTCGGCTCGCTGATCAGCGGGTTCGCCCCCAGCTTCGAGGCGATGCTTGCCGGCCGCCTGGTGCAAGGCGTGGGCACGGGCCTGGTGCTGCCCATGATGTTCGCTGTGGTGCTCGAGGTGTTCGCCCCGGTGAAAATCGGCGCTGCGATGGGCCTGACGGCGCTCATCATCATGTTCGCCCCCGCCATCGGCCCCACCCTTTCGGGCATCATCCTCGGCGTGCTGAGCTGGCGCTTCATCTTCTTCACCTTCGCCGTGGTGCTGGCCGTGGCCATGGTGTTCGCAGCGAAGTTCCTGGTGAACCCCTACGAGCTGACGCGCCCGCGCGTCGATGCGCTCTCGTGCGTGCTGTCATGCCTGGGATTCGGCGGCGTGGTGCTGGGCGCCGGGCTTGCCAGCCTGTACGGATGGACCAGCATCGAGGTGGTATCCGCGCTGGTCATCGGCGTGATTTGCATTGCCGCCTACGTGAATCGCCAGCTGTGCATGGAGACCCCCGTGCTTGACGTGCGCGTGTTCTGCCAGCAGGGCTATCGCGTGGGCGTGACGCTGGTGATGCTGAACTTCGGCATCACGTTGTCGGCCATGTACCTGCTGCCGCAGTACATCCAAAGCGGCATGCTGCTGCCTGTGGCCATGGCCGGTATGCTCATGCTGCCCGGCGGCGTGGTGAATTGCATCGTGTCCGTGATCGCCGGCGGGCTGTACGACCGCATCGGCGCCCGCATCCCGGCACGCGCCGGCTTCGCCCTGTCCATCGCGGGCACGGTGATGTTCCTGTTCGCGACGCCCGAGACTCCGATCGCGTACGTGGTTTGCGCTCACGTGATCTTGATGATCGGCGTGCCGCTGGCTATGTCGCCGAGCCAGACGAGCGCCCTGAACTCGCTGCCGCACCGCATGAACGCGGACGGCTCCACCATGATGAACACCCTGCAGCAGGTGCTCGGCGCCATCGCAACCGCCGTCGCCACCAGCCTGCTGGGCATGGGCCAGGCGGCAAACGCGGAAGGCAGCGCGATCGCGTTCACCAACGGCGTGCACTGGGGTTTCACGTTCACCCTAGTGCTCGCAGTTGCCGCACTGGCGGTATCGATGCTGTTGAAGAAGCGCAGCTATGCCGACGAGGCCGGGGCGTCCGAAGGCGGCGCTGCGTCGGCGCATGGCGAGGCGCCCGCAAGCGCCCCGCAGGCATAGGGCGCAACGGCGGCTGAGGGCTGCTAGCAATAGGAACAGGTACGCGGCTCTGATGTCCGCGTGGGCTAAGAATGCAAATCAGGCAAGAACCGCAAACAAGAGAAATAACTGCCGATATAGATAATTCTCTTACGTTGCTTATTCCCCATCCGTGGCGTTATATGCCACAAATAATGACCCATTCACTCACTGTGCAGAAAATGCACAGTTTTCGACCCCTTTTGGCTCCTAAGCCCTGTAGATCACTGCCCGGTAACCGGTTTGCACCGGTTACCTTTATATAGCTGGATATACCTTGCGCTGGTGGGTTGTCGTGTCCCCTGCAAGCGCATCCAAGCATACGAAAAAGGGGCCGCAGGCCCCCTTTTTCGACAACTATGCACGCAACGGCGGCTATATACGCCAAAGCTACCGCGTACGCTATGGCAATCGCAATTGCAGCACTAGCAAACGATCGCCCGCCGTCTCTACTCCCCCATGAGCTTCTGGATGCGCTCCATGGCCTCGACCGTGGCGTCGGCGTCGCCGAAGGCGGTCAGGCGCACGTAGCCCTCGCCCGAGGGGCCGAAGCCCGCACCCGGCGTGGTGATGATGTTCGCCTCGGTCAGCAGCTTGTCGAAGAACTCCCAGCTGCCCACGCCCTCAGGCGTCTTGCACCAGATATACGGGCTGTTCACCGCGCCGTACACGGTAAACCCGGCGGCCTCGAGGCCCTCCTTGATCACGCGCGCGTTATTGCGGTAGTACGCCAGCGTCTCCTCGATCTGGCGCTCGCCTTCCTCGGTGTAGATGGCCGCGGCACCGCGCTGGATGATGTAGCTGGCGCCGTTGAACTTCGTGCACTGGCGGCGATTCCACATGGCGTTAAGGCTCTGACCGTCGCGGACCAGCTCCTTGGGCACCACGGTGTAGCCGCAGCGCGCGCCGGTGAAGCCCGCCGTCTTGGAGAACGAGCGGAACTCAATGGCGCAGGTCTTGGCGCCTTCAACCTCGTAGATGGAATGCGGCACGCCCTCTTCGGTGATGAAGCGCTCATAAGCGGCGTCGAACATGATGATGGCGTCGTTGGCGTTGGCGTAGTCGACCCACACCTTCAGCTGCTCGGCGTTGAGCACGGTGCCGGTGGGGTTGTTCGGGCTGCACAGGTAGATGACGTCCGCGCGGCCCTCGGGCAGCGCCGGGCAAAAGCCGTTCTCGGCGGTGGTGGGCATGTACACGATGTTCGTCCAGCGCTCGGCGGCCTCGTCGTAGTCGCCCGCGCGGCCTGCCATGGCGTTGGAGTCCACGTAAACGGGGTACACCGGGTCGCACACGGCCACGACGTTGTCGATGTCCAGGATGTCGCCGATGTTGCCGCAGTCGGATTTCGCGCCGTCGGAGATGAAGATCTCGTCGTCGGCGATGTCGACGCCGAGCGCGTGGAAATCGCGCTTGGCGATGGCGGCGCGCAGGAAATCGTAGCCATGCTCAGGGCCGTAGCCGTGGAAGGTCTCGGACTTGGCCATGTCCTCGACGGCGGCGTGCATCGCCTCGATGACTGCCGGGACCAGCGGGCGCGTGACGTCGCCGATGCCCATCTTGATGAGCTTCGCCTCGGGATGCGCCTCGGAGTACGCAGCGGTACGGCGGGCGATCTCGGAGAACAGATAGCTGCCGGGAAGTTTCTGATAATTCGGGTTGACCTTAGCCACGAAGGGCCTCCTTGCACGTTCGGTTTCCGCAAGCGGCGGCGCAACCGCGACCGCCGCAGTTTTCATACGGGCCCATTTTGCGGCGGATTTCCCCGAGATTTCCGAAATGTAACGTAGAGGTTCCCGGATTTAACACGGAAGCGCCGGCACAGGGCCGGCGCTTCACGAATGCGTCAAATAACGGCGCGGAGCCAGGCGAGTAGCGGATGCGGTCCATCATCTGACCGCCCGAACTAGCGCATGCAGTTCGCAATCTGACAGCCGGGCTAGCGCATGCAGTTCGCAATCTGACAGCCGGGCTAGCGGATGCGGTTCATCACCAAGCCGCACGAGCTAGCAGCGTGGTTCGCAATCTGGCCGCGCGAGCTAACGGATGGAGTTCATCGTCTAGTCGCACGAGCTAGCGAATGTAGTTCGTCATCTGGCCGCGCTCGGCGACGGGGACGTCGATGCCCGCGGCCTTCCCGGCTTCGATGCACTTGAGCAGCCAGGCCATGTTCTGCCCGATGTTGCGCATGGTCTGCAGGCCCTCCGCGTCCTGCGCCGCCTCGCCCGGCAGGCGTCCGTGCACGTTGTTCCAGTAGGTGGACGACACGACGGGCATCTCGCAGAAGGTGAAGTACTTGTTCAGCACGTCGAACGACGCCGTGGTGCCGCCGCGGCGCGCAACGGCCACCGCCGCGCCGGGCTTATGGCGAAACGCTGCGCCGCCTGCGTAAAACGCGCGGTCGAGCGCGCACAGGATGCGGCCCGAGGGGTGCGCGTAGTACACCGGCGTGCCGAAGACGAAGCCGTCGGCCTGCGCCGCCTTGGCGATCAGCTCGTTGACCACGTCGTTAGCGATGACGCACTTCCCGCCCAGCTCAGCGCACTTGCCGCAGGCGATGCAGTCGTTGACGGGCTTGTTGCCCAGCCACATGGTTTCCGTCTCAATGCCGTGCCCTTCAAGCGCGGCGGCAACCTCGGCGAGCGCAACCGACGTGTTGCCCTCTTGCCGCGAGCTGCCGTTGACCAGCAAAACCTTGCTCATAGGAATATCCTCTCGTCTGGATGACCCGGTAGATGTCAGATCCATTGTACAAGCGCCAACCGCCGCCAACCAAAGAAGCACACACCCCGGACACTTCGGGGAGGTGGCACTATATACCCGACATTCGCACGCTCGCTTGTGCGATGGCGATCGCCGGGATGCGGCAGGGGTAGAGTTCTGTACGGTTTTGCAGAAAACCGGGCCAGATTTTGACATGAGTCTGGAGTTCTGGGCGGTTTTTCGCCAGCTTCTCTGATTACCGATGCAGCCGACCTGGGCAAACGCCGAGCCTCGAAGGCCTTTCAAGCAGATTCGGCCTACAAAACCGCCCAGAAGATCGGGCGCGCACGAGCCAACGCGCAATTCCTTGCTGCACCTCTCGCAACCGCCCCTCTCCCCGAGCTCGCCTTATAATGAAGGGCAACAACGCTCCGCCGCCTGAAAGGCATCGCCATGAATCACCTGCCCACCAGCAAAACCAGCATTGCATCCGCCAACCCTACGCACATCGAGGTGCGCGGGGCGCGCGTGCATAACCTGCGGAACGTGAACGTCGACATCCCGTTGGGCCAGCTGGTGGGCGTATGCGGCGTCTCGGGCAGCGGGAAAAGCTCGCTGGCCCTGGGCGTTTTGTACGCGGAAGGCTCGCGACGCTACCTGGAGGCGCTGTCCACCTACACGCGCCGCCGCATGGGGCAGACCGCGCGCGCCGACGTCGACGAGGTGCGCTACGTCCCCGCCGCGCTGGCGTTGCATCAGCGCCCGAGCGTCCCCGGCGTGCGCAGCACGTTCGGCACCATGTCCGAGCTGCTGAACAGCCTGCGCCTGCTGTTCAGCCGCGTGGGCAGCCACCCGTGCCCGCACTGCGGCGCCTACGCCCCGCCCTCCATGTCGGTGGCCGCCGAGCAGCCGATCACGTGCGCGACCTGCGGAAAGACCTTCTTCGGTCCCGGCGCGGAGGACCTTGCCTTCAACAGCGGCGGCGCCTGCCCCACGTGCGGCGGCACCGGCACCGTACGGCGCGTGAACGAGGCGGCGCTTGTCCCCGACGAGAGCAAAACCATCAACGAGGGCGCGGTGCTTCCCTGGGGAAGCCTGATGTGGGACCTCATGAAACAGGTGTGCGGCGAGATGGGCGTGCGCCTTGACGTGCCGTTTTCCCAGCTCACGCCCGAGGAGCGCGACATCGTCTTCCACGGCCCCGCCGAGAAAAAGCATATCCTGTACAAGGCGAAGAAGGGCGACAACTTCGCCGAGCTCGACTTCACCTACTACAACGCCGTCTACACGGTGGAGAACGCGCTGGCAAAGGCGAAGGACGAGAAGGGCCTGGCGCGCGTTGCCCGCTTCCTGACCGAAGGGCCGTGCCCGGATTGCGAAGGGACGCGCCTGTCGGCGGCGGCGCGCGGCCCGATCGTGCGCGGGATAAACCTGGCGAAGGCATGCGAGATGACGCTCGACGAAGCCGTGACCTGGGTGGATGGCGTTCCGGAATCGCTGGCCGAAGACCTGCGCCCCATGGCGATCTCCATCTGCGAGTCGTTCCAGCATACGGCGCGACGGCTTCTTGAGCTGGGGCTGGGCTACCTGTCGCTCGACCGCGCGGGCTCCACGCTGTCCACCGGCGAACGCCAGCGCGTGCAGCTGGCGCGCGCGGTGCGCAACCGCACCACCGGCGTGCTCTATGTGCTGGACGAGCCCTCGATCGGCCTGCACCCGGCCAACATCGACGGCCTGCTGGGCGTCATGCGCGACCTGTTGGCCGACGGCAACTCGGTGGTGATGGTCGATCACGACACGCGCATCCTGGCCGCGGCGGACTACCTGGTGGAAATGGGCCCGGAAGCGGGCGCCGGAGGCGGGCACGTGGTAGCCTGCGGCACGCCGGCCGAACTGCGGGCCGATGACCGCTCGCTAATCGGACGGTATTTGCCGGATAGCGAAACGAAGGGCGTCGCAAACGCGCCGGCGGGGGCTGCCGCGACGCCGAATGCGTCCGCCGCATCGGCGGGGGCAAGCGCTTGCGTGGCGGAAGCCCCCGAAGCTGCGCCGCTTTCCGCGCCCGCGGCCGACCCCATGGCGAACGTGCGCCCGCGCTGCCCGGAGGGCCAGCTGTTCGAGCACGGCACCATCCACTTGGAGACCAACGCGCTGCATACCGTGCATGCGCTGTCGGTCGACCTGCCCGTCAACCGGTTAACAGCGGTCACCGGCGTGTCGGGAAGCGGCAAGACCACGCTCGTGCTCGAGGAGCTGATTCCTGCCCTGAACAGCGCAAACGCGGGTGAAACACTGCCCGACAGCGTACGCGGGGTCAAACCCGCCGGCATCGTCCGCGCGCAGCTCATCGACGCAACGCCCATCGGCGCGAACGTGCGCTCGACCGTCGCCACCTACTGCGGGGTGCTCGACGACCTTCGCCGCGCCTTCGCGCGCACCGAAACGGCGAAGGCCGCGGGCCTGAAGGCGGGCGCATTCTCCTACAACACCGGCAAGCTGCGCTGCCCCACCTGCGACGGCACCGGCCAGGTGTCGCTTGACGTGCAGTTCCTTCCCGATGTGGACGTCCCCTGCCCCGATTGCCGCGGCCGCCGCTACAGCGGCGACGCCGACGCCATCACCTGGAACGGCCACACGCTCGCGCAGCTCATGGCCATGAGCATCGACGAGGCGCTCGACGCGTGCGCCAGCCTGAAGAAGGCGCACGCCATGCTGCAAACGCTGCATGACCTGGGGCTTGGGTACCTCACGCTCGGCGAGGCCACGCCGGCGCTCTCCGGCGGCGAGGCGCAGCGCCTGAAACTGGCCAGCGAAATGGGCAAAGCCCAGGACGGCGCGCTGTTCGTGTTCGACGAGCCCACCATCGGCCTGCATCCGCGCGACGTGCGCACGCTGCTCAACGTGTTCCAGCACCTGGTCGAGCAAGGCGCCACGGTGGTGGTGATCGAGCACGACCTGGACTTCATCCGCAACGCCGACTACGTGGTGGACATGGGCCCGGGCGGCGGCCAAGCGGGCGGCCGCGTAGTGGCGCACGGAACCCCGGCGCAAATCGCCCAAAACCCCGCCAGCCTCACCGGCAGCTATCTATAAGCCGCCCGCAACCGCAAAAGCGGCCCGAAGGAGAACCCTCGGGCCGCTCGCCATCCAGCGCAACGTCTATGCGCGGATCATCCTACAAAATGCTGGCAGCGTAGAAGCCGTAGCGCGCCACGACGAGCGCCACCACAGCCGCGCCCGCAACCACGGCCCACGGCAGCTTCGCGCCCGCGAAGCCCTTCGCCAGCGCGCATGCTGCGGCAGCGGCGGCCAGCACCGCGCCTACGATCAGCAGCGCGGCATCGGCGCCGGCGCCCGCAAACGTAGCCGCTTCCCAGGCAAACGATACGCACGCCACTGCCAGCGCCACGCCGCACACCTTCGAAAAGCCATCGCCCACCTGCGCAAACAACGCCCACAGCGCAAAACCGCAGCCGAGCGACCCCAGCACGAAGAACGGCCACACGCTTGCCGCAGCCCATGCCGCGTTGCCGTAGCTTCCGGCATACGCATAGGCCTGCACGCACATGAGCACCACGGCAAGCACCGTCGCCGCGATGCGCACCGCGCGGTTAACGGCCGCGGACTTCGTCACCAGCGCCACGTCGACGATCAGCGCCACGCACGTAAGCCCGGCGAAGATGCCCTCCATCACCAGCGAGGACGTGGGGTTCGCCAGCATGTACACCATATACTGCGGACGTCCCAGGTGCGTCACGGAAGCCAGCGCGCCCACGCCCATAAGCGCAAGCATCACCAGCGGAAACAGCCATGCGCGCTTGGTTTCGCCACGTTCGGGGAACACCGCCGACGCCAGCAGCGCGCCCGCGCCCAGCCCTGTGAGCGTGGTGAACGCGAAAAGCGGGAATTCTGAAATCATGCGATCAACCTTCCAATCGATCGAGTTCGGTCAATTCGTTATCTGCAAGGCCCGCCAAGCGCAACCAGGACAGCTGCTGCGCAGCCTCGCGAAGCTCGGCAGCGGAACCGGTCCCGCAAACAGAGGCCACGCACGCGGCAACGCGCTTGTCGTCGTCCGCGTCCTCGGCCGCGCGTTCGCCCTCGGACTTGCGCCCTGGCCCTGCGGCCCGTTCGAACCAATACGCCACCTCGCCCAGAAACACGCTATCTATCTGGGTAAACGCAGCAATCGCTTCAAGCAGCTGCGGGTAGAGGACCGCATGCGAACCCGCACGGGAATTGCGCACGAGCCGCGCGTACTCCCCGAGCCAGTCGGCCAGATAGCCCTGCACCATCTCGTGCTGCGCACGGGCCGCATCCGCGAAGCCGGCATCGCCGGCGGCGAACGCATCGAACAAGGCGGCTGCCCGCCGCGCCGCAAAATCAAGCAGCGCGGCCACATGGTCGTCGGGAACGGCCTGCTCGCGGCGCATGCGCAGGCCTTGCGCGCGGTACAGCGCCCGCACGTCGAGCGTAGCTTGCTGGAACAGCGCCGCGTCGCGGCTGCCCGTGTAGGGCGCGCGGTACGGCGGGGCCGGCAGCGCGCCGGGCCCCTCGAACACGCGCGTGTACTCGTCATGCACGGCGTCCAGCGCGCGACCCGCATCCCGGGCGGCAAGCTCGACTAACAGCTTCGCCAACCCTGCCATCTGCTCGCAGTCCTGCGCGTACGTCGAAACCGCCGCGCGCGTGCACGGCCCGCAGAGCTCGGCCAGCAGCTCTCGGCTAGGCTCGCCGCCCAAGCACTTGTGCGCCAGCTCGTAGAGCCACGCCCGCGACGCAAGCAGCTCCGCCGCGCCGACAGCCTCGACCTCAAGCGTGCTCACAGCACGACCTCGGTAAACGCCGGATCCGCCGCCGCATCGCTCGGGCGCACCAACAGGTTCGGGTGCGTGCGGTCGGCGCTGCCGAGCACGGACAGCTCGCTGACGCACTCGCTGCCGTATTCGCGGCGCAGCTCGTCGATGTCGCCGAACTTCAGCGCACGCGTGGGGCACGCGTCGACGCACGTGGGGTTCATGCCGGCTTTGCGCAGGTCATAGCACGAATCGCATTTCACGATCATCTGCGCGTCGGCATCCCATTGCGGCGCGCCGTACGGGCACACCGTCATGCAGTTCTTGCACTGCACGCAACGCGTGTCGTCATGCAGCACGATGCCGTCGGCTGCCTTGTGCATGGCAAGCGTCGGGCAGTTCTCCACGCACGCAGGGTTGTCGCAGTGGTTGCACCCCACCGACAGATGGAACATCCCCACCTGCGGATACGTTCCCGTTTCAAACGACTCCACGCGGCGCGGGCGCGCGCCGGGGGCCTGGATGTTGCGGCGGTCTTTGCACGCAACCTGGCATGTGCGGCACCCGATGCAGCGCGTTGCGTCCAAGTAAAATCCCAAAGCCATTTTCTGCTCCTCCTACCTTAACGACGCTCGGCGTACACAACGGACTTGTCGGCGACATAGGCCGGCGTGTCTTCGGCATCCACGCCCGCAGCCAGGAACGGTGCGCGCTCGTAGTCTTCCTGAAGCGCCTCGCCGTCGTACTTCTTGATGTCGATGAGCAGGCTGTTATAGCCATCAACTTGGTTAAAATAGTTCGACTGCGTGCCGTCGGAAAGCATCTGCTCGGAGCCGCCGCGATCGATGATGTCGTCGGGGTTCGTCTCGTCAAGCACCGAATGCACGCCGTGCGGGATGGCCACGGTGCCCGGCATCATGGACTCGAGCGGCTGCGCATGGCGCAGCATCTTGCCGAAGTCGTTGAAGCACATGACCGTGTCGCCGGCCTTGATGCCGCGCTCGGCCGCATCGGCGGCGTTCATGAACACCGGGTTGCGGAACGCCTCCTGCGTCCACGGCATGTTGTCGTAGCAGCTGTGCGCGCGGCGCATGTAGTGCGGCGTGTACGCCTGCAGCGGGTACTTCGCCTTCTCCTTCGTATCCCAGTTCGCAAACGTCTCCTGGTAACCGCGACGCGGCACGAAGTAGTTCGCGTAAGGCTTGATGGGCTCGTCGGCCAGGCCGGTCTTGTTCACGTTGTCGGCCTTGAACTGGCAGTAGATCTCCAGCTTGCCGGACTGCGAAGGACGCGGCCATGCCGGGTCGATCACGGTGACGTTGTCGTCCTCGTCCATGCCCAGCTTGTCGTCGCGATAGCCCACGTAGTTGCGTCGGTCGCCCTCGGAGCGGCGCACCACGAACGAGCCCTTCTCCATGAACTCGTCGAAGCCCATGAGGCCCTGCTGCTCGGGGAAGTCGGCGTGGTACTTGGCGTTGTCGGCGGCCGTCCAGGTAAGCATGGGCTCCCATGCGGAAAGGTCGTCGCGCAACACGCGCTTGCCCAGGAAGTAGCCCAGCCACTGGTCGTAGTTGGTCTTCGGGTAGGCCTCGTCGGGGTCGTAGCCCATGCGCTCGATGATCTCGCGGCAGATACGCTTCTCTTCACGCGCCTCATACATCGGCTTGATCAGCGGTTTCCACGCCAGGATGGCGTCCTTGCGCTGCTTTTGGCCGTTGCCGTCGCCGAAGGTCGAAGGCCAGCACAGCTCGCCCCAGCTCTCGTCGTCGTTGCCCTCCCAATGCGTGGCGACCGGCAGCAGGATGTCGGCGAACTGGGCGGTCAGCGAGAACTTGATCTCAAGCGAGATGCACGTGTCGGCCTGGCGCATCACGCGGATGGCCGTGGGCAGATCGCCGCGCGTCTGCATGAAGTTGCTGCACGTCTGGAACAGAAGGCGCGGGTTGACCGGCATGCGGCGCGCCTCATGATACGTGGGCGTGTTGTTGCGCAGCTTGGTCTTGTCGTCGCCCGACCCCAGGTCGTAAGGGCCCTCGGACGTGGAGATGTACTCGCCCTTCTCAAGGGAGCTCCACCAGGAGTTGCCCTCGATGCAGCGGTTCGGGCCCGTTGCCTTCGGGGCCGCCACCAGCGCATCGATGTAGCCGTAGATGGGGTTGGACGATTGCGACACCATGCGGTAGCCCGAATCGCCGGCATCCCACGTGTAAATGGCGGCCGAACCATGGCCCGACTTGCCGAAATGCCCGCCCATGGCAGAGACGGTCATAAACGCCTGCGAAAGGTTTTCCGCGCCAAGGTAACGCGACGCGGCATAGCTGTGCAGGAACATGTCCTTGTTGTCCTTGCCTGCCATCTCGGCGTACCAGGTGATGTCCTCGACCGGAGTGCCGCAGATCTCGCTGGCCCACTCGGGCGTTTTCGGCACGCCGTCGTACTCGCCCAGGATGTAACCGCGCATGTTCTCGTCGGTGCTGGCGTCCTCGGGCATGGTCTCGGCCGTGAAGCCCACGCAGCGCTCGGCCAGGAAATCCCAGTCGATGATGTTGCCGCGCTCGTCGTCCAAACGCAGCATCTCGTACATGACGCCCAGCAAAAACGCCGTGTCGGTGCCGGGACGCACGCGAATCCAGCGCGCGCCGAGCGTCGAGGCGGTGATGTTGTAGCTCGGGCCCACGTACACGAAGTTCACGCCGGCTTCCTTGGCATGCTCCAGCGACTGCATGGCGGTGTGCTGCGCCCAACCGGGGTTGCAACCGCACAGGATGATGTTGTCGGCGTTGGGAAGGTCATACTTGTCGGGCGCCATCATCAGGTCGGGATGGTCGCCCCAGCTGTACATGCCCAGCGCCTCGGTTTGAAACGCCCAGCAGCCGAACGACTCGGTCTCGGTGTTGTACACCGCGCCGCCGATGACGGGGAACATCGCCGATGCCGGGGCCCAACGCCAGCCGTTGCAGATGACGGCGTTCTGCCCATACTCGCGGTAGACGCGCTTAAGCTCGTCGGTCACGTACGTAAGCGCCTCGTCCCAGCTGATGCGCTCCCACTCGTCGCGGCCGCGCAGCTCGCCATGGGCGTTCTCGCCGCCGCCGGGCTGCCAGTGCTTGCGCTTCATGGGATACTTCAGGCGGTCGCCGTTGTACACCTGCTGGCGCAGCGAGCGCCCGCGCAGGCAGCTGCGCTGCTGCGGGCAATCCCAGCTATCCTCGCGGCTGTCGTCGGTTTTCTGGCGCACCACCACGCCGTCCACCACGTAGCCCATGTTGTTGCACATCTGGTTGCAGTTCTGATGGCAATGGATGGGCACCCATTGACCCGCCCCGCTTGTGACCTGGGCATCGCTTGCCACCTTGTCGTAGCCGTCCGCTTCCGACTGCGCGGCGGCGTAAGCCTTCGGCGCGCCGACGGCCTCATAGGCGGCCATGGCGGCAACGGCCCCGGCGCTTGCGCGCAAAAAGCTGCGACGACCCATGCTCTTATCCAGCATCGACATGGATTCGCTCCTCTCGTTTCGTTCTTACCCTCTGAGACGGATTATGCGAGCGTGCGCGGTCGATTGAAATTGCCTATAATGTACGTCATACCATGCCTGCAAGGCATAGGTCGGGGTCGGAAAGGATGTTAACCAAATGGAACTAAGAACGCTGGAGTACTTCCTGGCCGTCGCACGCGAAGGCAGCATCACCGACGCGGCCAAGGCGCTGCACGTCACGCAGCCCACGCTTTCGCGCCAGCTTGCCGCGCTGGAAACGGAATTCGGCCGGCAGCTGTACACGCGCAACCACAAGGGAATCGAGCTGACCGACCACGGCATCATGCTGCAACGCTACGCGCGCAGCATCATCGACCTGGCGAACAAGGCCGCCGAGGACATGAAGCCCGCCGACTCGGAGGTGCGCGGCGCGGTGCACATCGGAGCGGGCGAGACGTACCTGATGGGAATCGTCGCCGAGGCCATGCGCCGCGTGCACGCCCAGCACCCCGGAATCACCTTCAACCTGTCGAGCGGCACCACCGCCGATTTGAAAGACCGCCTGGTCAAAGGCTACTTCGACGTGATGCTCGAATGCGAGGTGCAAGACCACGCGAAGCTCAACGTGCTGCGCTTCCCCATACCCGACACCTGGGGCGTGCTCATGCGCGCCGACGACCCGCTGGCGAAGAAGAGCGCGGTGCGCGCGGAGGACCTGGTGAAACGCGAGCTGATCACGTCGAAGCAGGGCATGAAGTTCGGTAAACTGGCCGAGTGGTTCGGGGATCTGCGCGCGCAGACGCACGTGGTAGCGGAATACCAGCTGGGTTTGAACACGCGCTACCTGGTGAAACAGGGGTTCGGCGTAGCAGTGATCTACCAACGCCTGGTGGACTATCGCGGCGATGCCGACCTTACCATCCGCCCGCTTTCCCCCGCGGTGGAATCGTGGCAGGGTCTTGTGTGGCGCGAAACCCTTCCCAACAAGCAAACGCTCATCTTCCTTGATGAAGTGCGCCGAGTATGCCGCGAGATGGAAGAAGGGAAGCTGACCCTGTAACAGCGGAAACGACGGGGTCGACGGTCGGCGATCGGCGAGGGCAACGGCACGCGACGCCCATCGTGGCAAATGCACCGGCTGCGTCCAGCCCCGTCCTTATATCGCGCCCAAAACCACGGCGAGCGCGAGCAATGCCGCCAAGAACGCAACGTTCCATGCGGTGAACACCAGCAGGTAGCGGCCACGGATGCCGGGACGGCCCACCATGATCGCCTTGAACGTGATGAGGCTTGCCATGGACGCGATGAGCGTGCCCAAACCTCCCAAGTTCGTGCCCACGATCAGCGCCTGCCACTGATCGGTGAACCCCGAAAGCAGCACCGCGGCCGGCACGTTGCTGATAACCTGGCTGCCCCCTACCGCCGCGAGCAGCGCGTTGCCGCCCACCGCCGCGGAAAGCGCCTCATGCAGCACTGGAACGCGGCCCATGTTCCCCACGAACACGAACAGGGCCGCAAAAGTGGCCAACAGCCCCCAGTCGACGCGCCGCAGAAGGCTTACGTCCGAAAGGGAGACGCCCACCAGCACCAACGCCAGCAAAACGCGAACATCCAGCACGCCCAAAACCGCAGCCAAGCAGCACACGAACAGCGCGGCATACACCGCCAACCGCTTACGCGAGCAGGAGGGAAAGTTTCCAGGAGAAGCCGATCTAGCCCCCGAGCCTGCCGAAGGACGTCCATCCGCCAGACAGGACTTCGGAGTGCCCGGCGCGGGATCTTCCGCATCTATCTGGCATGAGGGCGGAACTTCGGTCGCGGGATCTTCCGCGACGTCGCGGAGCGCAAAGCCACCCGAAGGCGCAAATCGAGCTGCGGACGCGCCGCACACTTCCCCGCCTTGAAAGCACAACGCGCATGCAAGCGCCAGCATCGCGGCGGATACAGCGGTATACGGCCCCATGAGCTGCAGAAACTCCCCTACGTCCATGCCCGAGGCCGTGAACAGGTACAGGTTTTGCGGGTTGCCCACGGGCGTGAACATGCTGCCCAGATTCGCCGCGATGGTCATGAGCGTGGCCACCAGGCACATGCGACCCTCCATGCCCGCACGGCGCAAAACCACCAAAGCCAGCGGCACGAACGTGATGAGCGCGACGTCGTTGGTCACCGCCATGCTGGCGATGAACGCAAGCCCGACCAGCACGCCGGCCACGGCGCGCTGCGTCCGGGCGCGCGCGACCAGCCACGCACCCACGGCATCCAAAACGCCAAGCGAGCGGAACCCCGCCACAACCGCCATCAAGCAGAACAGCAGCGCCAGCGTATGCCAATCAACATATGCGGCATATCCGGCATCGGGCGGAACAAGGGCGCACGACGCCAAAGCCGCCGCAACGGCAACGACCAGCACGGTCTCGCGCGCCGCAAAAGCCCGAACCGCACGCACAACCGACCGCAACGATATGTTCCCGATTTCAATCACGAGGCAAAAGGGTAACACGTTGCCTTCGGGCGCATCGGGCAAACCTCCCGGCAAGCACGAAGGCGAAGGGCAAAACCACCCAAGAACGCGAGCGGCAATTTTTGGCATGGCTCGGTTTTGCGCGGCCTGAAAATCTGTTTTGAATAGAACCCATTTCGCTTCTCCGGATTTTGAGGAAGCTTCGAATTACCTCAAACCCGTGCTAGAACGCGAACGAAAGCTTGTAGCGCTGTTTTGCGTTCTCTGAGATTAGATTTGCACAACAGGGCCCTTCCCGCTTCCCCGGCTTTTGCGGAAGTTTGGAGCTTCCGCAAAAGCCGCGCTCTTCCCGCCGCATTATCGCGATTCCGTCAGCTTTTCGCCGATTGAAACATGACCCCGTTATGCTAGATAACCGTACGCGCCAAGCGCGGTATGGCAATACCATCCCGAAGGTGGTTCCCAAGCATGTTATTCGCCAAGATCAAGCAGCATTACGAAGCCGTGGTGGCGGTGTGCTGCTTCCTAATATTGTTCACGAACGTGGGCCTGCCATCCACGTCGTTTTCTGTGTACCAGCCCTACCTGGTCGATCTGCCGGGCGTCGGGCATTCGGGCGGGTCGATCATCGTGTCGGTGCGCACGTTCGTGTCGCTTCTGGCCATGCTGGTGGTCGGTCGCTACTACGACCTGGTCGATTGCCGCATCGGCGCGTTCCTGGCAACGCTGTGCGTTAGCGCCGGTTTCGCAATGTACTCGTTCGCCGGCAGCAACTTCGGCATGCTATGCGGCGCCTCGGCGCTGACGGGCCTTGGCTACGGTTTCGGCGGCATGATCGCCTCGACCATGCTGATCAACCGGTGGTTCCGGGCGAACGTGGCCACCGTGGCCGGCGTCGCCGCGGTGGGCTCAGGCGTGGCGGCCATCGTCATCCCGAACGCGGCGGTGGCGCTCATCAGCGCCTTCGACCTGCAAACCGCGTTCAGGGCAGAAGCGGCGTTGGCCCTGGTCATCGGCGTGACGGTGTTCGCCCTGCTGCGAAACGACCCGCACGACATGGGCCTTACCCCCTACGAGGGAAGCCCGAAGGCGATGCAACGCGAGCAGGAGAAAAGCGCCCAGCAGCTTGAGCGCGCAAGGAAACGCCACGTCAACCGCGACCTTTCCCCGCGCACCATGCCGCTTCTGTTCCTGGCCATGATCATCATCGGCTGCGTGTCGGTGGGCGGCGGCAACTACCTGGCCGTGCTGTTCACCTCCGAGGGATTCTCCGCCGAGCACGCCGCCACGCTGGTCGCAGTCAACGGCGCGTGCTTGACGGTGGCGAAGCTGGTCAGCGGCATGGCGTTCGACCGCTTCGGCACCAAACGCGGGTCGGCGGTCTTCTTCGCCCTGTACATCGCGGGCACGGCGGTGTTGTGCCTGTCGGATATGGGCAACACCGGGCTTGCCGGGCTGGGCGTGCTCATGTTCGGCATCGGCATGTCGCTGGGCACCGTGGGCATCTCGGTATGGTCCATCGAGCTGGCTCCGCGCGGCAAGGAAACGCGCACGATCAAGAACTTCCAGGTATGCTACGCGCTAGGCGGGTTCATCTTCACGTTCCTACCGGGCTTTTTGACCGAAGCGTTCGCCACCTACCTGGTGTCGTACGCAGCCCTGCTGGTCATGCTGGTGGTGGCCGCCGTCATCGTGATCGGAGTCTACACCGCCACCGACAAACGCACGAACGCATAAAGCAGCGCAACATTTACTCAATCGCCAGCGCCATTGAGCCGCACTGCTCGTAGAGGTACTTGAACCAGCTGTAATTGACGGTCACGTAACCCTGCGTGGGATCCATGATGCACGCGCGGTGACCCTCCACGCCCAGCAGCACCACGCAATGCTCCAGGTCATAGAAGGAATTCGCCTCCAAGGGCTCGTCGAAATACGGGTCCTCGAAGTCGAGCGTGGTCCACACGAGCACCGGGGTTCCAGACGACGCCTTGCTGGCAAGCTCGTCGAAATCGGTGCCGGTGAGGTTGGCGAAACGCTCGCTAGCGCCCTCTTCCTCCAGATAGGCGTTGCCTGCCGTCTGAATCGCCGGCGGCATGCCCTCGCCCGCCCAGTACGGATCGCCCCAGAACGCCGAGGCATAATCGTCGCCTTCAACGTCGAAGGGCAGCTGGTTCGCCACAATGGAATCGGGGTCGGCGTCGTAGCCCATGCCCTGCAGCACCGCGACAAGCGAATACACCTCGCAGCCCACCGGCATGCTGGGGTACTGGAACAGCTCGGGAACGCTTGCGCTCGTACCGCTCAGGCCGGTGAAGTCGACCACCTGCATCACGTTGGCACGACCGAAACCTCCCGCGGCTTCCTGCCCCATCGCGCCTAGGGCATCGCGACGATTCCGGGAGAACCCGTCGGCATCGTCGGGGCGCATGCCAGGCGCAACGGCCTCCGCGGCTTCTGCATCATGCGGCTGCTGCTCCTGCTGCGCCTCTGCCGAGTCGTCGGCGGCGTACGCCGTCTCCAGCGTTTGGGATTCCAGGGCTTCCTGCGCAACATCCCGATCGCCGCTGTTTGCGCCGGCGTGACCATGCGTTGCCAGAATGCCGACGACCACCAATGCAGCCACGACAACGGCCACGGCCGCCATCAGCGAACGCCCGCGCACAGACCAGCTGCTACCACCGATCACCGCCCCGCCGCCGCTAATGAACGCGCCATTGTGAGCAACATGGGAAGCATCCGCGCCGTGTTGCGCACCGCCACGGGAGCGAGCAGTATGAGGAACCGTCACGCGCGCGTGACGGGCTGAGGAGCGCGAGGCTGCAGCGCGGTCGCGCTGAGCGTAGTCGTCGGCCTGTTCGCCAGATGCACTATGCTCACCAAGCATCTCGACCGGCACGGCGAACAGCGCAGCTTCGGCAGCATCGCCATGCGGACGATGCTTAACGGGCGCATCGACCGAGTCGGACGAGGCGACATCGGCGCCGTGGCCGGCCGCCCGCGGCGTAGCGGACGACGCGACTTCAGTCGCTTTGCCGATTGCGCGCGACGCGGCGGACGCTTCGCCAGCCGCGCTTTGCCCGCCCGCCGTCACACGCGCGTGGCGACCCGATCGCGAAATCCGGCGCGCGTGACGTCCTTGCGGCGTCTCCTGCTTGTCAAAATGAGTGTCGATAGGTTCTCCCATCACGATCTTCCTAGAATTGCGCGCACGCAAAAGCGCACGGTTCACATTCGTTTCGAATATGATACCGACCGCAGCTGAAGCCTTTCTGAAAAGCCAAAACCTTGCTGCAGTTAAACCACAATTGGGTAACAGAAAGTCAACAACGGCGAACTATATGGGGTTTTGCGCCTTCGATTGCTTCTTGAAAACCATCCTCCATAGGAGCCGCAAAACGGCAAAACAGCGGCGGCCATCCGCGCAAAACCGCGCCAAACGCCTTCCGAGGCAGCTCGCGCACAACCCCCGAAAGCTGCGTCAACGGGCCTCTTACTCGAGCTTTTGCTGGACGCCCACGTCCTCGGGCTGGATGTCGCGCACAATGTGCATGGTGACAGTGGCGGTCAGGCGCACGTTGCCCTGCTCGTCCACGATGCGCACATCGGCGATGGAGCTCGTGCGCCCCGTACGCACGTCGCGCGCCTCGACGAACACGTGCTCGCCGAGCATAACGCCCCTGATGAAATGCACGTCGCAGGTTTGCGTGACCACGTACTTGCCCAGCGTCCAAGGCGCCGCGCACCCGCAAACGTCCACGAGGCTCATAAGGTAGCCGCCGAAGGCGTTTCCGAAGAAGTTGCATGCCTTCTCGGGCACGACGACCGAGTTGCGCACGAAGCCCTCTTCCATAACCTCGGGCTCAAGGTTGCCGAGCCACTGGCGATTCGTCTCGTACATCTCCAGCAGGCTCTCGCGCACAAACGCTTCCATGGGCAGCTTCCTCTCTTACGCCATTGCCGCAAACTGCCCAGATCGCCCGCAGAACCCAAACGCACCGCAAAGCAAATCCGAGCACTAAACACCGCACCCTCGAACTAGGGCAGGAACAGACCAAACAAGTCAAACCAGCCGAACCAAAGACAAGCACGCATGCGCACAAGCCGCGCGTGCGCCCCCAAAGCAAAGTCTGGACACTTAGTGCTACGTCCCCGAATCGTCCGGCCCGAAGCGTCAGAAGCGTCGGGGTTCGGGCGCCTCGCGCGCTTCGGACACCTCGGGGACGTAGGGTTATGTGTCCGAGCTAGCGCTGTTCGCGCTGGCGGTTCTTTTCGGCGAAGTGCTCTTTGGTGACGATCTTGGTGATGAAGGTGCCTTCGGAAACCACGTCGCCGGCGTCATCTTTGGCCACCACGTGCCAGAACTGCTTGCGGCCGCCGTAGCTGGGATCCTCGTGCTCAAGATCGGCGAAACCGTGCAAGATGCCGGATTTACCCGGCTTCTTGTGACGGATATCGGACTCCAAGCCGAACGGCAGCTCCTTGTCGAAATCGGTGCGCGCCTCGGCGCCGCGGCTTGCGCACGATTCCAGCAACGCAAGGGTGGCGCCGCCGTGCAAAAAGCCATGCGGCTGGTAAATCTCCTCGGAAATGGGCATGGACATCTCGATATGCTCGGGAGTGACCAGTTCGCAAGTGATGTGCAAAGTATCCAGAAGGGTCATGGAAACCTCCGAAAACGAAGGGGCCGCGCAAAACCGCGGCCCGCAGCCTATTGTTTATCCGTTTCAGTATACGTTGGCGAACCCGGACCTTCCCCGGGCAAATCCTCCGACGTGACCGAAGGCAAACCCTCTGGCGCCCACCACGGCGACAGCATCATCGGAGAAGGCAAGAGCTGCTTACAGCCGCTCCCGTTCGATAGCATCAAGCAATTCCTGCTTCGAGTGAACATCAACCTTTCGATAAATGTGCTGCAAATGCGTGGTGACCGTACCTCGCGATATCACCAACTCCTCTTGGATCCGAACGGCAGAGCGGCCTTTCGCGAATAGGATAAGAATCTCAGTTTCGCGCGGCGTCAAGCCGCAATCACGCGCAAGCTTCACACACCGCTCTTTGAATGGCGCACGTTGGCCCCCAGAGTTTTTCTTGCCCTGGTCATCGGAAACGACATCGCCGCTTTCATCGGCAATCGGAGAACCCGAATGATCAGAAGGCGCCTCAACTTGCGGCAACGCAAAGCTGTCCGTCTGCTCAACATCGCGCGTCTCCACACCCGAATCATCCATCGAGTTGCCGATCGACATAACCATGTTCCGACGATCCTCGATATCCACCAAGTCGTCATCCTTCATTACAAACAGGCAAACCGCAAATACGACAAGCGTGCTAATCGCGGCAAGAAAGCTTGCCAGTTGGGGCGTAAGGAAAAGACCTGCCCCGAACAAGGCGGCGACCATTTGGCCAACCGTGCTGCCAAGCGTCAACATACCCCAACCGATGCCAAACGTGGCAGCTGCCGATAAGCGAAAATTGTACGTCAAGTCAGCTAACAAGATCCAAACGAAAGCATTAAAGGCATTGTAACCAATCAAGGTGATAAGAGGCCCGGCCCAATACAGCTCCTCTGAATACGAAAGCGAAGGAACGAACGCGATTGATGCAGCAATGACAAAAGTGATGAGCTTATACAAAGCGCGAAACGTGGTGTCACGGCGAAGCAATTCAAAGCCTATCAACAATGCAGCAAGCACGATACTGCTGGTCAGCATCGCCGGATGATAATAATCAAACGAAGACATGCCCGTAAGAGACATGAAAACCTGACGCGCGACGCCATCAGCCAAACCGATGCCAAGCGCGCATGCGCCCACACGCACTATAAGACGGGGCGTAGGCACGATGAGCTGCCGCTCGCCGATCATCCACACAAGCGCCGGGCACGATCTGAATCGCCTGCTCTCACGCATCATAATGAAACCAGACCCTATAGGAAGAGCCGATGTCACCGCGACTTGCGCAGCAAACGGGACAAAGGACACGATGGAGAACACCACCGCCGCTAAAAGAACGGCCATGGGAACCTCGATGCCGACATCGGACGGCGGCCGATTACGATGAATCTCACCATAGCCTAGATGGATAAGCCCCGATCCTGCACCCGTAGTCAAACCACCGAACGCAAGAAGGAAAGATGGCGGCGAGGGCAACAAAACTGCGAATGAGACACATAGAGTGCCAACGAGCGTGGCAGCGATCGCACTCAGCTGACCACCCGGATTAGCCAGCAAGCGTTCGACGGAATGCGGTGCTAACCCTCCGGCAAACAACGTGACCGTCAATGCCGCCGATGACCATAGATAAACGGTGATGCAAGCAGCATCGGGCATAGAGGATAACAGTCCAACGCCCATTCCCAAAAACATCACGTACACCCATGCGCGTATAAACGCAAAGCCCCATACGCAGCTATTCAGGTACGTCCACACGCCACGATCTTCACGAACGCTTCCCTCCGCGTCGGAAGCTATGTCGACAGCATCGTCCCTCATCAAACCCCTTGCCTGTTCCCGATTCCCCGCATGTGATTGTATCATCGCACCGCACACGCAGCACAATGACAAGAGATACATGATGACCACCTGACCAGGCAAGACATCAATATCATGCAAAACATAGTATATGGCGCCGTATGCGATTCCGTTCCGATTTCCAATCAAACGCATGATGTAAGCGAGCCTCGTTCTCACCATACTCAAAGAAGCGGACGAGGGAAGCCGGCGAACGATCAGCGCGCAGGCAATAAAGGACACTGCGGCAACCGCGACTTCCCCTTACGGCGGCAAATCGACGTAGACGCCCGCTTCAGCAGAGTCAGCAAGACAACGAGAAGGAGGAGGGGTTATGGGGAAGTTGACCATGACGCGTCGCGCATTTGCGAAGCTGTCGGCGGCGACCGTCGGCGCGACGGCGATCGATGCGGCGACATTGGGCACCGCAATGGCTGAGAACAAGGTTACGCAAAGCGAAGCGAACGAGATCAAACGCATTCGCTCCTGCTGCCGCGGTTGCGGCAAAATGGAATGCGGCGTTTGGGTAACCGTGCAAAACGGCCGCGTCATTAAAACCGAAGGCGATCAGTCGTCTTCGCAGTCGTCAGGCAACCATTGCTCGAAGGGCCAAGCATCGCTGCAAGCATGCTATCACCCGCAGCGCATCTACCATCCGCTGAAACGCACGAATCCCAAGGGCGAAGAGCCGGGATGGGTTCGCATCAGCTGGGACGAGGCGATGGAGTCCATCGGCAAAGGCTTCAACGAGATCATCAAGAAATATGGCGGCCAATCTTGCTTTGGCATGTGCGGCACGTCGCGTCAGTGGGTGTACGGTCCCTATGCATTTTACAAATGGCTGTTCGACAGCCCGAACAGCCGCGTGGCATCATCGATCTGCAAAGGCCCGCGCCGCCTGATGGGATGGCTGAGCTCGGTTGATGGCGCACCGTGGTTCGCGCTGCGCGATGGGCCCCGCGTGTACGTTCAGTGGGGCACCGCTCCCGAGAACTCGAATTACGACGACTCATGCCGCAACATCGTAGACAAAATGACCGAGGCCGATGTGCACATCTGCATCGACCCGCGCCTTTCCGGCTCGGGCAAGGAAGCCGATTACTGGCTGAACCTTGAACCCGGCACCGACTGCGCGCTGGCACTTTGCTGGCAGCATATCATCATCGAGAAGGATTTGGTGGACTGGGAATTCGTCAAGCGCTGGACGAACAGCCCTATCTTGGTTGTCGACGATATGGAGCCGACGGGTGGACGCTACTACACGCTTTCCACGAACATCCAAGTGGCGCCCGATCTCACTGGCGAAAAGCTGAAGACGCGCCTGCTAAAAGAATCCGACGTGAAAGACGGCGGAAGCTGCCGCAGGTTCATGGCCTGGAACAAAAACGCCAACGACGGCCAAGGCGGGCTTGTGTACTGGGATACCGATGAAACCCAGTGGGAAGGCTGCCATCATACCGCGCCAACGCGCGATCAAATGGACGTCGTCTACGAAGGTACCTCGCAGGAAGGCTATCTGCCTCCGTTGTCCTACAACGAGCTTGTCGATGCCGGCATCGACTTCGATATGACGGGCAGCCATCAAGTCACGTTGGCAGACGGCAGCGTGCACACCGTGCGCCCCGTGTGGTCCTACTTGGTCGAATCCGTCAAGGACTGCACCACCGATTGGTGCTCGAAGATCACAAAACTCGACCCGGGTCTCATCGAAGAAGCCTGCCTGGCGTGGGCCACGCGTCCCGAGGGCCAGAAATACGGCAATGGCGGTATCCACTTGAACCTATCGCCTGACCAGGAGGGCAACCCGACGCAAACCGTACGCGCCGTCCTGAACCTGTCCTATACCACAGGCAATTTCGATGGTCCTGCCGGTAATCGCGGTCTTTCACGTACGCCCGTCGACGAGCAGTCGACCGCAGCCCCCGGCACGAACATGCCGCAGGCCGTGAAACACGTGCTCTCCGGTTTGGGCGCGCTTCCCCCTATGTACGAGGGAACGGTACCGAAGTACGAGATGACGAACCTGCCCGACCAATACGACGTGTATTCCAATATGGTGGGCGCAGACAAATATCCGATAACTGCGCTATACAACGAATGGTGCGATGTCACCAGCATGTACGAGGCCATCCTCAACAGCGATCCCTACCCCATTCGAGCCGGCATCAACGAAGCAGGTTCGTTCATGAACGAAGGCAATGCAAACCTGGCTTGGGACGCCTTGCAGTCACTGGATATGTGGGTCGACTTGAACATGTTCCACCACCCCTCCACGGAGATGGCGGACATCGTGCTGCCCGTGGCGCACTGGCTGGAGATCAATAACATCCGAGTGTCTCAAGGAGCGTCCGGAGGCATCGGCATGACTTGTCGCGCAGTGGACCCGCCCGCAGACGTTAAGTTCGACTACGATGTGAACCGCCTGATCTTCGAATCGTTCGAAAAACAAGGCAACCCCAATGGCACGTGGACGAACATCAAGGGCGACGCCCCTGGCGCATACGATTCCGATGAGCGCATGGAAGATTGGTTCCGCGCGCACAACGAGATCGATGGCTTCGATACGCGCTACCCGGGTTGTAAGTGGCAGCACATGCAAGACTATGTAGACGATTTCCAGGAGCACGGCTGGTTCAATGCCAAGGTGCTTGAGCCGAATCGTTGGGGCACATACCGACGCTTCGAAACCGGCTGGATGCGCATGGGCAAGGACGCATGCACCGCAGCGCCGTGGGACAAGAACGAAGATGGAACGCCTACCAACAAGAACTTCGGCTGCCCCACTCCTTCAGGTCTGGTGGAAATCTGGTCCATCATGTTCGAGACGTATTGCCTAGACAAGGCCAACGAGTTCCAACCTGGCAAGTTCGATGTCATGAAGGAAATCATGCCGAACTACGAGCCGTGCGTGTCTGCGCCTGGCGGTGAATGGGAGACCGAGCAGTCCAAGCAGGATTATCCCTTGGTCCTGACCACCGGACGCCGCATACCGGTGTATTTCCACTCCGAGCATCGCCAACTGCCTTGGTGCCGTGAGCTTTGGCCTGTACCGCGCCTGGAGCTGAACCCCTCCGATGCCGAGGAGCTTGGTCTCAAGCAAGGCGACTGGGCTTGGATCGAGGTTGAGCCTCACTCCGAACTGGGAAAGCAGTATTGCACGAGAATCCGCCAATGCGTCGACCTGTATGAAGGCATCGCAAAAGGCTGGGCGAATGCCGAGCATGCATGGTGGTTCCCCGAGCTGTCCGCGCCGACGCACGGCTTCAAGCTGTCCAACGCTGAATGCCTGTGGGATCCCATGGCTGCCGACAAGTTCATCAGCTCAACGCATATGCGCGGCGTTCGCTGCAAAATCTACAAGGCAACGCCCGAGAACTGCCCCGATGGCAAGGTAATACCCTGCGCCACCGAAGATGGCATCGAAATCATCCACGATTCCTCGGATGCACGCCTGAAGGAATGGTTGCCCGATTACGAAATCAGGAAGGAGGCATAAGCCATGACGCAATATGCCATTCTTACCGACCTGAACCGTTGCGTTGGCTGCATGGCATGCATGGTATCTTGCAAGGTCATCAACGGCGTACCCATTGGATCATACTGGAACAAGATGCTGCGCATAGGCCCCTACAAGCGCAAGGATCCCAAGGGATACCAAGAGTCCAACGATGTCGACATGTACTACCTGTCCGTCCAATGCCAGCACTGCAAAAACCCGAAGTGCGTTCAGGTGTGCCCAACGGGAGCCAGCCACAAGACAGAAGATGGCACGGTGCAGATCGACAAGGCAAAATGCATCGGCTGCCAATTCTGCGCTATGAGCTGCCCCTACAATGTGCGCTACCTTAACGAGGAAGAACGCGTGGTAGAAAAGTGCACGCTTTGCGAGCAGCTGACAAGCCAAGGCGGACTCCCCCAATGCGTGGCGCAATGCGGTGGACGTGCGCGCTTTTTCGGCGACCTGGACAAAGGCATCGACGGTTTCGAAGCGCCGCGAAACGCATATGAGGCCGACCGCGAGCATAACGACTTCGGCTACAACCAGCTGTTCGAGGGCAACCGCATCACATTCGGCGAATTAGGTCAGCCTTACGACGAGCAAACCGAGATTCATCACCTGCCCAACGCCGGCAATGACCCTTGCTTCGTATATGTGCTGCGAGATCGCGAATGGAAGGGGGACGAATAATGGAACTCCAATGGCCTCTCATCCTGTTCACCACGTTCGCATCATGGTGCGCGGGCGTATTTGCAACGCAGGGCTATCTTGCCCTGAAAGGCATCGGGCAAAAGGCCCAAATGCGCTGCTGGATCGCATCGGCGCTATTGCTCGTCATCGGCGGCGTTTCGGTGTTCTTCCATCTACAGCATTGGGAGCGCATCTTCAACGGTTTCGGTCATATCACCTCCGGCATCACGCAGGAGCTTATCGCCATCATCGTGCTAGCCATCGTAGCGATCGCCTATCTAGCCGCGATTCGCAAAAACGAGGGAAATGTGCCGAAATGGGCTGCGGTTCTCGCCATCATCGCCAGCATTGCGCTTGTGACGGTGATGGGTCACTCCTACATGATGGAGGCACGCCCCGCATGGAGCAATATCCTATGGATCGCGTCGCTGTTAGGCGTAGCCTGCATCCTAGGCCCTGCAACAGTAGCGGTGATCTGCGAAACGGTTAACGAGGACCCTGCCAGTCTGGAACTGCCCGTTTTTGCCGGGGCCATCATCAATGCAGTTGCATCCATCGCGGCGGCGCTCACCATCAATGTCACGCACGTCAGCGAAGTCGGCAACTACTACGATCTTACGCACCCGATGAAGGACATAACCGCATCAGGCCTGAACATCTTCGGCAGCGAGAGCCTGGTGCCGACGCTCATCATGATAATCGTCGGCTGCGGCGCGCCCATCGTCTGCGCGGTCTTGGGCAAAAAGACCGGAAACTGGAAAGCGTACGGCACGGCAGCAGCACTATGTGCAGCCGTAGGCGCTATCAGTTTGCGCACGGTGTTCTATCTGGCCGGAGTTTCCGTCTTCGGCATCTACTAACGCGTAAAGGGCCGGTGAGCAGCGCTTACCGGCCCCATAAATAGCCCTTTCTATGGCTGGATTCGTTTCCCCACCCCCCTTGCAACGCGAATCTAGCCATAGAAAGGGCTATTTCGTTGCAAGCGAGCTGTCATTTTCCTTTCGGGGCAGGCAAACAAGCCCGAAAAGCGTTCAGCCTTATCTACTTTCAAAATCGGAGCCCGACCCCGGCGACACCGAGGGATCCGGCAAATCAGCCGTCCAATCGCCAGCCGGAGTATCAGCAGTGCGCTCATGCGGCATGCCATCCGCGTTCGCCGGCCGCGCCGCATTCAGCGGCACCGTCGCGCCAGCGCGCTCGGACCCTGTGCTCTCCGCAAAAAACACCGTCTGGGCGGCAGATGCAGGCATGTGCGCTTCCGCAAAAGGCACCGTTTGAGCAGCGGCACTCGCCGCTGCGGCACCGCTTGTCGCAGCAGCGCCGCCCGCTGCGACCCCGCTAGCTTCCGGCGGTACCACACCCGCGGCCGATTGCCCGCCATGCGCTGCATGCGCATCCGCCATGCGCGAGCGCAGCGCGGCCGCGCGCTTGAAGCGCACCGCGTCGGCATGCGCTTCTTCTTGCAGGCGCGCCGCAGTGGCTGCCGTGCCGGCGACGGCGCCCATGTCCTGGTCGTACGCCGCCTTCTTCACGTCGCCCTTGAACGCCTTCGTGGTGTTGATCAGCACAGCGCCGATGATGAACGGCATCCAGAACACGATGCCGCGATACACCAGACCGATGGCCGTGCCGGCCGCCGCCGACTCGCCGAAGCTGGTGAACGCCACCACGACGGCCGCCTCGACCACGCCCACGCCCTGCGGCGTGACCGAGATCATGGCGAACAGCGTTGCCACCACGTAACCGCACACCAGCGCCGGCGCCGTGTCGACGCCGAACCCGATGCCCACCAGCGCGAAGCACGAAAGCTCGCACAAGCTGGCGATCAGCGAGCACCCGTACGCCTGCAGCGTAGGTTTGGGACTGTGGCCGATCATGCCGGCGGCCTCGGAAAACGCCTGCGCGATGCGCTCGGCCCACGGCTCGAGCGGCTTTTTGCGCACGCGCCCGACCACCTTGCGGCTCATATGCTCGACGGGCCGCAAAAGGCGCATAAGCGAATCAGGCTTTTTGTGCGCCAGAATAAGCAGCGCCACCATGGTTCCCACCAGGCACAACACCACCATGCCCATAAGGAACCACACAGGCGACAGCCCCACCGTGACCGCCAGGAAAATGAACGCACACACCATCAGCGTGGAGAACGCGCCGTCGATGGTGATCTGCATGAGCAGCGCCGCGCCCGTGGCCTTGCCGGCGGGGATGCCGCGCCGTCGCGCGTCGTCGACCACCAGCGTGGTGCCCGCCAGGTTCATGGACGGTGCGATGGTGTTCATGAAAAACGTGCCGAAGACCAGCGGCAACGTTGATTTCGGCTCCATGCGCTCGCCCACAGCGGCGAAGCTGCGCGAATAGGCGAAGCTTTGCGCGAAGTACTTTCCCAGCTGAGTGAGGATGGCCGCGACCAGCGGCAGGGGGCTTCCCTGCTTCATGGTCTCGCCTAGCTCAACCAGCTGGTCGCCGCGCAAAAACACCACCGCAAGCACGATGATGAGCACCACGCCCATGAAAAGGTTCTTGACGTTGAATTTCATGCAGCCGCCTAACGTTGGCCCGCGGCGTCGTCGCAGCTCAGGAACTCTCGCAAATCGGTATGCATCAGGAAATCGAGCTCGGCCTTGCCGCGCTCGTCAAGGTCGGTTTCCACGAACAGGAAGCCATAGCAGCCGAACGTGGGCACGTCGAACTCGCGCAGCTCCAAAACCTTCTCAAAGCGCTCGGAGAATGCCGGGTAATCGAACTCCTCGGCCCCCGTCACGCCCTCCGGCGGATTGAGCAGCGACATGGTGTACACATGATCGCCCGCATAGGCGAACGCCGCATCGTAATCAGGCAGCGTGTCGGTCAAAAACGCCTCATACGTGCGGAAACCATAGGCATGCTGGGCAACATCGGTACCGCCCAAGCCGGCGAATCGCAAGGGGTTGAACTCGATGGGGCGAATGACGCCGCCACCTTGCTCGTCCACGCGCACCTCAACATGCACGGGAAAGTTCCGCACTCCCACCAGGGCATTCACGCGCGAAAGCCACTCCTCGAAGGCGGGCGCCTTCTCGCGCACGATGGCCGCCGAGGTAGTGTACATGCGATCGGACGTGTCGTCAGGACCGGCAAAATCATGTCGCAGCACGTTGAGCACATGCGCCGCACCCTGTTCGTCGAAGAACGCGTCCAGGGCATATTCCTGCCCCGTGATGAACTGCTCCAGGATGAAATCGTTGCCGGCGACCACGCTGTCGGGGTACATATCCGCCCAAGCAGCCGCGTTCGCCGCGAAATCAGCCAGTGCCTCGTCCCAATCGGCGCGGCAGCGCACGGCATGCACGCCCATGCTGCAGAACCCGCGCGCGGGCTTCACCACGAACGGCATGTGCGGCTCAAGCTCGGCGAAGTCGAGTTTCCCCAGCTCATCGGCCGTGCACGGACGAAAGAAGAAGCCCTCGTCCATCTGCGCCAGAAGCTTGCGCATGGCAACCTTGTCCTTGAACACGGTGATGGCGTGCGTAAGGCCGGGGTTATCCGCATGCGAGCAGATCCACTCAAGCGTATTCTCGGAATTGGTGTACACGCGCTCGCCCGCGGAAAGACGCGAAGCCGCCTCAGCCTCATCGACCAGGTGCAATGCCCGTCCGGACGCAAAAGCCGTGCGCTCGGAAAACGCATTGCGAAGCACGGGGTGTTGCGAAGACTCAAGCCATTCCAACAACTGCGGCGAAGCATACGGTTCGTCAAGGATGACCATGGCAGACCCCTTTCGGCACTCGCTCAGCGCGCCCGGCGCGCACTACTTAAGCGAATAGTATACCCCCGCCGCGCAGCAAGACGATATGAGCAGGACATAAAAAGTTGGAAGCCCCTCCTGCATGCATAT